>QFCH01001278.1_pt1 | contig 52233 bp, 58 predicted proteins | sample 5346071 | NCBI WGS metagenome assembly QFCH01 (sample SAMN09062255, study PRJNA434731) | Human gut metagenome, whole genome shotgun sequencing project. | isolation source: stool timepoint B chromium assembly | host: Homo sapiens | collected 2015
ATGATTCCAAGGAAGTAACGGATGAAGAAGAAGGCAAGGACAGCACCAACAAATGGGGCAGTACCTGGTACAAGAAGACCATATTGCCAGTCGTTGTCTACTTTATCTTTGATTGGTAAGATTTGGTAAGCGAAACGAGGTCCAAGGTCACGCGCTTGGTTCATGGCGAAACCTGTAGTACCACCAAGACCCATACCGATAGCCCAAACGATCAAACCAACAGTGAATGGAAGCATTGCTTCGTTGGCATGTTCAGCAGCCATGATAGAAGTCAAGAAGATGAAAGTTGCGAACGCTTCGACGAAGTAGTTACGTGGAAGGTTACGGCAGTTAGGATTAGTTGAGAAGATGTTACGGATAGCAACACCATCAATTTGACCTTCAGAAACCCTAAAGTGATCAACATACATAAAGTAAGCAATCAAAGCTCCAAGGAAGGCACCGATCATTTCAGCGATTGCGATTGGGAAGAATTGAGCGATTGTCAATTTACCAAGAAGGACTTTTAGCAAAGCCATAGCAGGGTTCATTGAAACGCCACCGAATACGAACAAGCAGACAGTGATACCGAATGCCCAAGTTGTGATGGCGAATAAGTGTCCAGTTCCAGCATATTTTGTTTTCTTCAAAACGTCGTCACAGTGTACGCCGACCCCGAAGATAATCATCAAAGCTGTACTCATAACTTCTGCAAGTAATTGGTGTGTCATGTTAATTAATGTCTCCTAAATTAATAAATGTATTTTTGTAATTGGTGATAAACCTCTTGAATCGGCAACTGCATCTCCGTAGCAATACGCTGACAGTCTTCGTATTCAAGTGTTTTTTTAGTGGTAGATCCGTACTGGTTAATTTTTACCGTAACGGGTCCAAATTCCGTATCGATTTGTTCAAATCGACGTTGCATGACCTTTCGGTCGACTTGTTGGTATCGAAAACCAATGGTACTGGTTTCTTTGAACAAGAGGGCTGAAAAATCTTCCAACTGACTTCCTTGAATCAAGAGAATCAATTCAAAGCCAGGGCGATTCTTTTTCATAACGACGCTACGATAGTAGACATCTAAAGCTCCAGCATCCAGGAAACGGTGGATAATATAACCGAGTTGCTCTGGTGTTTGATCATCGATCGTAGTGGTGATCTCAATAATTTGATCTTCCGTGCGATGAACAACAGTGGTGCTGTGAGAGGTGTCTTCTTTCAATAGCGAACCGCGTAAAGCATTGAATTTTCCAGTCTCTCTTTTACCAAATCCATAGCCTACACTTTCGATGGAAAGGTGAGAGGGGATTGGTTCAAAGATTGGTGACAATGCTTTAAGGAGGGCTAACCCTGTCGGAGTAATTAACTCCGTTTTAACTGTGAAGTCTTGAGTAATCGGAATAGTCGTTCCTTTTCTCAACTGCATCACAGCGGGAACCGGAACAGGCATTTCTCCATGGGCAACTGAAATAGTCCCACTTCCCTCAGTGAGAGGAGTAGAGTAAACTGTATCGATACCGAGCGATTCCACTAGGATGAAAAAGCTAACGATGTCGACGATGGAGTCAATTGCACCAATTTCATGGAAATGAATCTGCTCAACAGGCATGTTGTGCACAGCTGCTTCAGCCTTTGCAATGTCAAGAAAGACTGCAAGGCTCCTATCTTTCACAAAAGGACTCAACTGAGAAGCGACAATCAAGTCGTGGATGTCTGCATAACTGCGGGCATCCGCATGGGAATGTTCATGTTCATGATCGTGATGATGTTCATGATCGTGATGATGTTCATGATCGTGATGATGTTCATGATCGTGATGATGTTCGTGATCATGATGGTGTTCGTGATCATGATGGTGTTCGTGATCATGATGGTGTTCGTGATCATGATCGAAATCGCCTTCAATCCCCGTATCTTTCTCCCCGTGGTGAAGGTGAACATCAAAATCAGTTCCCCAGATAGCGCTTTTTGCGATGCGATCAACATGGAGGTGGAAACCATCGACTCCCAGTTTTTCGAGTTCGGAGCGAAGCAAGGTGACGTCTCCCCCAAGGTCAACCAATAGACCATTGAGCATATCGCCACTTATTCCAGAAAAAGGTTCTAAAAATAGACTGGTCATTCGTTTTCCTTTCGATTGTGGTTGAGTCGGTTGATCATACAAGCTGAATAAGCTGCACCAAATCCATTGTCAATATTGACGACGGTGACTCCAGAAGCACAGGAAGTCAGCATACTCATCAAAGTCGTAAGTCCTTGAAGATTGCTCCCGTATCCGATACTAGTCGGCACGGCAATCACAGGCACATCCACAAGCCCTCCAACAACGCTGACAAGAGCTCCTTCCATTCCAGCGATGACAATGACCACGCTGGCTTTTTGGATCTCATCTAAGCGTCTAAAGAGGCGATGAATACCGGCAACCCCTACGTCATAGATCCGGTGGACCGCGTGGCCAAAGGTCTCTGCAGTTACAGCAGCCTCTTCGGCAACAGGAACATCACTAGTCCCTGCCGTCACAACGGCAATGTAGTGCTCCGCATCCACCTCTTCTTTTTTAGAGTTGAGAACGAAGCAGCGAGCTTCTGGATAATAGTGGCCGTTAGGAAAGAGCTGAGAAAGAGCCTCTCCCTTTTGGAGAGAGACCCTAGTTGCAAGGATCGGCAATTCTTTTTGTAAGAGGAATTGCATGATGCCTTCCATTTGCTCAACTGTCTTTCCTTCGCCGAAGATGACTTCAGGGAAGCCATTGCGACGTTGCCGGTCAGTATCAATTGCTGCATAGCCTAGTTCTTTCACACCGTTAATTTGCTCCAGCGCATCCTCTACAGAGAGATGGCCAGCTTGCAAGTCACGGAGTGTTTGTTCTAGATTTGGTTGAAAATCCATGGTAGATTCTATTCAACAACGACAGAAAGTCCGTCGCGGATAACTGTTACTTTCGCATCTTTTCCTTCACGAGCAAAGGCTTTTTCAAGCGCTTCGTCAAATGAAGTTGCAAGTTCCATGTGCATACCTGTGATCAAAGCAGGATCGACAAGGTCAGATACAAAGATAACATGGTGGTGTACCAAAATACGAGCCAAGATTTGAGAAGTCCATTGGTCTGGAACAGTTTCCAAACGAGGTGTATTGATAGCTTGTTCCAAGAAATCTTTTGGATCTTTGACGTCAGCAAGGTTACGATAGAATCCTTCTCCACCGTGACCATCCGCACATCCAGCAACCATGATGATGGTTCCGCCTTCTTTGTTTGAAGCTTCAGCAGCTGTCATCCCTTTAACGGCTTGGTAGATGTTTTGGTCAAGTGGGAAACCACCGTTTGTTGAGATAGTAATGTCGCTTTCGATCTTAGACACGCGTGCCAAGTCTGCAACAAATTCACAACCAACTTTGTGGGCTTCAACCATGTCCCCAGCGAAAGATCCGATGATGTGTTTTTCGCCGTCCAATACAACATTGACGATGAAGGCCAATTTTGCAGTACGAGCAGCGTAAAGCATATCTTCGTGGATTGGGTTGTGGTCAAGGTTACCAGTACGTGCCTTATCAGAATTGATGAAGTCACCTGAGTGGTTCGCCATGATAGTTTTGTATGATGCGATACCTGGAAGGACTGATTTACGTCCACCTGAGAATCCAGCGAAGAAGTGAGATTCGATGAATCCTTCTGCTATCAACAAGTCAGCTTCAGCAGCGATTTTGTTGATGATACAATCACCACCTGAAGGAAGTTGACCGATTTTAACCATGTCGTCGTCGTTTGTTGAAATGTGCATAACGATTTCTTCATTGTCAACGATTTCTTGGCCGTATTTGTTGATCAATTCTTCACGAGTTGAAGGACGGTGGAAACCAGTAGCAACCAAGATACGCACGCGTGCATCAGGGTTAACTGAGCGAATACGACGCAAAATGATTGGAGTGATGATGTGAGAAGGAACGGGACGAGTGTGGTCAGAACTGATCAACACGATGTCTTTTTTGCCTTTAGCAAGTTCTTCCAAAGTAGGGCTGCCGATAGGGTTATCCATTGAACGTTCAACAGTTTCTTCTTCAGACAGTGGGTTATGGAAGTTTTCCGCTTTTGACTCTAACAAACCAGCAAAGTTTTCATCTGGAATCTTTGCAACAATCGTCTTTTTGTCGTACGGTAATTTAATTTCTACCATTATTGCGATCTCCTTTATTAATACTGATACTTATAGTATAATTCTTTTTTAAAAGAGGTGTGTACTATTTGTTGTTAACAAATAATAACATAAAAAAACAAAAACAGGTGTATCATTAGTGTGATTTCAAGAAAGAGCAGATGGGGAGGAAAAACCGTCGTGAATTCAGAATTTTTAGTGAAATTTTTGGAAGAGAGGCGAACGCCGATCGTCAAGAAAAAATACCATAGTTACCTCTCCTATCGTGGGATCAAAGAGGATTACATCTACATCTTGAAAGAAGGTGTGGTCAAGACCAGCGTCATTATGCGTGATGGGCGTGAGTTTAATTTTTCCTATCTAAAAGCCATTGACATTGTCTCTTTGATTCGTGATGAGGTGTCCAACTATACAGACTCACCTTTCAATGTGCGAGTGGAGACAGAAGAAGCAAGTTTTTATCGTATTCCTCGGGTCAAGTTTTGGAATTTTGTCAAAGAGCAAAAAGAGCTGCAGGACTATGTGAGGGACTATTATCGTAATAAACTGTCTGAAAGCATGGAGTCTCAGCAGTATATGATGATGAATGGCAAAAAAGGGGCGGTTTGTTTTCATTTGCAAAAACTAAGCAGTTTGTTTGGTGTGGAGCAAGAAGACGGCGTCTTGATTGATTTCAACATTACCAATGAAGATATTGCCGGTTTTTGTGGGATTTCGACGCGAAACAGTGTCAATCGCATTCTCAATGAATTAAAACGAGAAGGTGTTTTGGATATTCGACAGCAAAAGATCGTGATTTTGGATAATGAACGGATTGAAGAATTTATCGGAAGGGAGCTATTCTAAGATGGCAACAGAAGCACAAACCAGAAAAGAAAAAGAAGAAAAATTACAAGATATTTTACGAAAAATCGGAAAGGTAGCCGTTACCTATTCAGGTGGGATTGACAGTTCTTATCTCTTGAAGGTGGCCTTGGATACCTTGGGACCTGACAATGTTATTGCGGCCGTCGTGAACTCTGAGATGTTTTCAAATGAAGAGTTCGATCTAGCGCTCGACTTGGCCGATCAGCTAGGAGCACCTGTGCTTGGTCTGGAAATGAGAGAATTGAGTGATCCACGGATTGCTGCCAATACGCCCAATATTTGGTATTACACCAAACAATTGATGTACCAAACTATTAAGGATTCAGTTACAGAACTGGGCTTTGAGCAATTGGTGGACGGCAATATTATGGATGATATCGACGATTTCCGCCCTGGTATCAAGGCTCGGGACGAAGCGGGTGTCCGCAGTGTCTTGCAAGAAGCCGGCCTCTATAAGACAGAAATTCGTCAATTGGCCAAGGAAAGAGGGGTCTCCAATTGGAATAAGGTGCCATCTTGTAGCGTTGCCTCACGCTTCCCATACGGGGTGAAAATCACTTCAGAAAATGTGCAACGGGTTTTTGAAGGGGAAGAGTTCCTTGTAGGACTTGGCTTTGAGCAAGCCCGTGTGCGTGTGCATGGAGACTTGGCGCGCATTGAAGTGGAAGAAGACCATCTGCTTGAAGCCATCCAACTGCATGACAAGATCAATGACTACATGAAAAAAATCGGATTTACCTATGTAGCCTTGGATTTGGCTGGATATAAGTACGGCCGGATGAATGATGCATTGGATGAAAAAACAAAAGAAAAAATTATGGCAGGTTAAGCAATGAAGGAAGTGATAAGGTTCTGGTTCGAAGAGTTGAAGCCAGAGGATTGGTTCAAAAAATCAGACGCACTGGATCAAGAAATGCGCGTGCGCTTTGAAGAACTTTACTGGAAGGCCAGTCGTGGAGAATTGTTCAGCTGGCGCGCTTCCGCCCAAGGGCGCTTGGCAGAGATTTTGCTTTTGGACCAAATCCCTCGGAATATTTTTCGAGGGACGGCCCAAGCCTTTATGACCGATTCGCTTGCCTTGGTCTTGGCCCAAGAAGGCCTAACACAAGCCCAAGAATTACCAGTTGTACAAAGAGGCTTTTTCTACATGCCCTTTATGCATTCGGAATCTTTAACCATTCATGAAGAAGCTCTGCGCCTATTTGATCAACCGGGCTTAGAAAAGCGTTTGAAGTATGAGAAGATGCACATGGACATTCTTCAACAATTTGGGCGTTATCCACATCGGAATGCCATCTTAGGACGGCCTTCGACCAAGGAAGAAGAGGAGTATTTGAAAGAACATTCTGGCTTTTAAAGGATGATGAGGCCCACAGATTTCAAAACTCTTTTCTCTCTTCATGAAATTGCCTGAAACAGCAGGCATGATGTCAGAGTTCCCTCACCAAAGCTTTTCCAAGCGTCTAAAAAATGGTATAATGAACTGTAAATTTCAGAAGTTGGAAGGAATGTTATTGCTATGATGAATATGCAAGACTTGATTTAAGATTCTTAAAGTCTTGTTATTTATCAAAATACTGATTTTAAGCGATTTTGCATTCGATAAAATCAACAATTTATAGATGTATTACATTATATTGGACAGTAAATGGACAGTGACAGAGTATTTGAAGGAGAGAAAAAGAGGCCTTAAGTGCCTCTTTTTATATAATATGATTGTATTATTACGAAAAGGTTAGAAGGTGGTAAATCGGATATTCAATAAAGAGTTCCCTCTGGCTTTCGGAAAACTTATTTTCAAATAAATAATTTGCTTGTTCTTTATATCCTAATATACAAGCTGTAGCGTATCGGATTTCAACTGCACTGTGATTCATTAAAGATAAAAGATAGTTATTATCTTCAGTTGTTAATGTGTTTAAACGTTTTTTAATTTGTAGTAAATTGAGTTTACTATATTCAGAATTGTCCATATCTACAAGTTTTTTTGCAAATTCAAAACAAGATTGTAAAACATTTTGATCACATTTATTATCACTATAGTTTATAAGTTTTAATAATCCAAGATCTTTATTTTCAATTGGAATCTTATTTGATAAATATGATGAAAGGTAATCAGAAATATCAAAATTGTCTATAAGCAGTAGCTGTTTTAAATCAACAGCTTCATATTTTGAAAATTGGTGATTATTTTCGTCAACTAAAACCATATCATAATCACTGAAATTATATAATCTATAATTTTGTGTACATGAATGTTCTGGTATTATTAATAATAATACATGTACATTAGCAAATGTCATGACTTGTATTGTATTATAGTAATTAAGATCAGTAATTAACTCTTCATTTATAATGCCCTTATACAATAAATCAACTATTCTAGAGTCTTGTTGTGACCAATTCGTGAAATCGATCTCTTTAGAAATTTTAAGTTTATCCAGTATCTTTTTTAAACGGATATGTGCATCTAAGTTATTCTTTAAATAATTAAAATCAATTTTAGACAGATTCTTATCGCTAATTGCTAGTTTATGATTATTTAAGATAATTCCTTTATTTTTTTGAACTTCTAAAATAAATTTCAACCCATCAATTCTTTTTGAAAGAATATTTGAAATGGAATAATTTAGAGTTAGTGAGATATTTTCAGGTTTCTCTTGTACTTTAATTGAAAAACCATTCCCAAAATCAATAGTATAATCATTCTTAGTCGTGTATTTAAAAATTGTTTGATATACTATTTCGTTCCCCTGGATTTGAACGCGCATCTCATTTTCTTTAAATAATTGTAGATCAAATATGTCATCTAGTAGAGGCTCAGCTATTGCTGCTCCTTTAGGCTTGTAATAAAGATATAGTTCACCAGATTTTGCATACTCAAGAATATCTAGATATTCTTTTCCGATGAATTTAAAGTGGTGTCAAATACGAACGTGAAGACGTCCTCAAAGTCCTTCAAACCATTAATCTAGGTCGTTACTTTGCAGGTATCACTGCAGAGGAAATTGCTGAAGCAGTGGTGGAATAAATAAAAAAGAAGTTGGTTGCAGAACCAGCTTCATTTTTTAGTTATTTTATGTATAATAATTCGTATTTTTTTGGAAAAAGTTTTATAATACAGATGTGAAGAGTTGCTCTGGAAAGGAGAAAAAAACGGAAACTATATTTTGAGCAATTCATAATTTTATTGTTAAATAAAGCTTTTAATTCTAATTATGGAAGGTGAACAGTCATGAAAACGAGTAAAATTATCCTTTCTGTCTTAACTGTAATTATTAGTTGTAGCTTAGCGTGTCCTGTATTTGCTGATTGGGTATCTGGTGGTAACTGGAGTTACGGAGGTTATCATAATCCAGGCAATTGGGGAGCATTCTCAAATTATTTCCACGACTATCGATGGCATTGGTCAAGTGTGACTCGAGCAAGTGACAGCAAAGCTAATGTAGGTTATGCTTCTGCTCATTACACATCAAGATCGTTCATAAATACAAGTTTTGGTGAAGTTGCATACTTTAATTATGGATTTTAATTGCTAAAGTTTATCCTAGAGAGAAGAAATCTCTCTAGGATAGACTAGAAAGAGTAGAATTATGAAACGTTTATTTATACTTTTCTCGAACCTTTTTATTCTAATCTTTCTGCTTTGGATTGCCTTTATTTCACCTAATACGGTCATCCATCGAAGCCTACCTGTAATAGGGATTCTTCAACAAGAAAAGGAAGTTGTTTATGAAGAGCTTTCATCTAGCTTAGATCAGTTAGCAAAGGAAAACAATAGTTTGATTGCTCGTCAGATTCAAAAAACAGATTCTAAAGGGCAAGTCAAGTTTTCGTATGATATCTACGGAGAAGGAACACTTCCTAATGGCATCAAAAAAGAAGAGAAAGAATTCGTTGCAAAGGAAAGTTTGCTTACCAATTACTATATACTATCTGGGAATTTAACCCTTGAAAAATTGGATCAAAAACTCCACGATCTTGGTTTTTCAAAAAGTTTCATGAATAAGCCCAATCCCCTGCAAAATTTTATGGTATTTTTTGGTTCGGGTTCCCAATCTCTAGCCTTGGTTATTTTTATCATCAGCTTTGGTGCATTGACCATTATTCAAAAAACACTTGAAATGAGAAGTGCAGGGATTCGTTATATTTCTGGAATAAGACGATACCAGCTCTTTGGACATTCTCTCATGGAAGATGGTAAAGAATTGTTTATAGGGTGTATTGGTGGAAGTGTCCTAGGAGCTATTCTGATTTATTATTTACAATTGACCCCTTTTGCCTATTCTCTCATCATTTCAGCTAGTATTATTTACAATACACTTTTATTTATTTTATCTACTTTCCTATCCTTTTTCTTTGCATTCAGTATTCAGACAGTACACTTGGTTAGCCTTTTAAAGGGGAAAATTCCATTAAAAAGAGTCTTGTTTTTTCTCTTTACATGTCAATTTCTTGCAATCACTGTCATTGGTCTCTCAATTCATCGTGTCAGCATCTATGGCTCTATCTGGCAGACTTATCAAGAGGGAAGTTTGGCTTGGTCTAAAGAGACAAATTGGATACAAATTAGTTTGAATCGGGAAAATGTTTTACAAACGACAAACAAAGAAATGCAAATTGAACAAAGAGCTAAATGGTCTAAACTGATCGAGTCTGGCATTGAAAAAGGTGGACTTTTGGTCCATCATCAGCTTGCCGCATTTAATTCAAAAGGCTTCATGAACGATCCTAGAACAGGGAGAGAGCTTTCGATCACAGATTACGATCCTCTTGCCAACACCCTGTATGTAACACCAAATTACCTTGATATCCAAAGGATCTTAGTTTCCCCTGAGGAAAAAGAGCGCTTGAATCACTTGCAAGCTGGAGAATTTGGACTCTTGCTTCCTGAAAAGTTGAAAGGGCAAGAAGAGGAGTTGAAAAAACGCTATGAAGATTATCTGACTCCTAGTGATGAACAAGGAAAGAGTCAGTTGCCTATGAAAGCACGGGTGACCTATCTTCCTAACAACCAAAAACGATTTATCTATAATAATACACCGATGAGCTATCAGCAATTCTTGACAGACCCGATTTTGGTTGTTGTTCTACCTAGAAGCTTTGGTGGCTACGATAATCCTTATTTCTCTCATCTTAATTCTTATCTTTACTTTGATGGTCTGGAAAAAAGCAAGAAACTAGTAGTTGAGAATGGGCTTGAAAAAAATGTTAGTCAATATGACTATGCGGCGTCTGTATACCAGCAGATGATCCAAACCATTCAATTAGAGAATCTCATTACCATTGCAGGAGGAATCTTTGCAATAGCTACTTCCATACTACTCTTTAACACCATGAATTTCCTCTATTTTGAAGAGTTTAGAAGACCAATCTTCTTGAAGAAGATTGCAGGTCTGGGATTTGTAAAGATTCACCAAATGATTTTGCTCTCAGAAAGTATCCTCTTACTATTAGGAAGCTTCCTGACATTCCTTCTCACTCAAGAATGGTGGATTGCTCTTGTCACTCTCTTGCTATTTATTACTAATGCTTGGTTCATTCTCCTGTATCGGTCTCATAAAGAAGACCACTTGTTAGCCACTGTACTGAAAGGAGCCTAATATGATTAGCGTAGAACATTTAACCAAATCATTTGGCCAACGAACGGTCTTTCAAGATTTGAGTTTGCAATTAACAGAAGGTAAGGTCTATGCTCTGATCGGAAATAGTGGGTGTGGTAAAACAACCTTGCTTAATATCTTGGCGAAGATAGAGCCTTATGAAGAAGGGAGTATAAGCTATCAAGGGCAAGAACTGAAACAAATCAAACAGCATCACTTCTTTAAGAATGAATTAGGTTATCTCTTTCAAAACTTTGGCCTACTTGAAAACGAGACTATCGCTAAAAACTTAGATTTGGGATTGATTGGTCAAAAATTAACGAAAAAAGAGAAGAAGCAGCAAGAAGAAGAAGTGCTCAAAAAAGTAGGATTGGCTTACCTTGCTCTGGATCAAAAGATTTATGAATTATCTGGGGGAGAGGCGCAACGTGTCGCATTAGCTAAAGTTATTTTAAAAGATCCACCTTTAATTTTGGCAGATGAACTAACTGCAGCACTGGATCCAGAAACCTCACAAGAGGTGATGGACTTGCTCTTAATGTTAAAGAAGCAAGATCGTTTAATCATTATCGCAACCCATAATCCAGTGATTTGGGAAAAAGCCGACGAAGTGATAAGGCTCGACTAGTCCATGGTTGAAGAATGGTAGGATCTTCTAGATTATCTTTTATAGCTATCCAGGAGGTATAGGCTGATGAAAAAAGATTCGTTCAAACAAAAATTTTTCAGTTTTATCATCCTTGGTATTATCATTCTCTTATCAGCTTGCACACTTGTAGGGCCACAAAAAAATCTCCATCCGGTAGTGCCAATGTATCCAGGAAAATAGGGTTCGAGGAAAGAAAGGCAGAAGATTTATTAAAAAATTCTATTTCTATCCCTTATCCAGATGGGAAAATCTTTACACCTACCGCACTGTCAAATGATGGGATTGCTTATGGCGAGGCTGTTGACCAAGGACATCTCAGCAATCTATTATCTAGACCCCGATACACATGTACAGGATCCAACCTATGGAGGCTTGACGAAACTGACACCAGAGGAATTATTAGGAGCCATGGTTACATGCAGTGAGAAAAATTATGCTTGGTGAGAAAGTGAGTCAAGAAATGGATAGAGGTGATTTAAATTTCAAGAAATAAGAGTTGATAACATAATATAAAGAGTGTATCAAAATTAAATTCGTGAATTAGAAAAGATGAATTATGTATTCCGCTAAATCAGTTAAAAGATTATGCTTCATTAGGTGAAAAAAATGAGAAAATTTACAAGAATAATCATAATGTCGATGGTATTCATTCTTAGTTTTCAAAATATAAAAATTGTGAATGTAGATACAATTAGTAATACCGAAAGTAGCGATAAAGAACAAAGTATTCTAAATGATATTCCAAATAAAGAAATGGAATATAAAGAGTACGGTCTAAATGCTCCTGTATTAGGTGATTTAAAAACAATGGAACGGACAAGTGTTGGTTCGTGGAGCTGGCGAGACGGTCTAATTTGTGTAACAGATCAAGGTTTTGGGGTAGGCCCCTTTAATACTTGGCATGCTGGAATAATTGCGCCACAAAAAAATTACTCTGTTGCAGAGGCAGCTAATAGTAATAGTCCTGTAAGATTAAGAAAAGGAAAGTGGACTCAAGGAACTGTTTGGCAAGTAGGAGTAAAGACAACAACTATTCAACAAGATTGGAATGCCGGTCATTGGGCAGGTGAGCAGGTAGGAAAACCCTATAATTTAAATTTTTGGAATGCTCGACAAACAAATAGTTTTTATTGTTCTCAACTTGTATGGGCTGCGTATTACTACACATCAGGAATCGATTTGAATAAAAGTGACAATGATATTGGCTCAGCAATTGCAATTCATCCGGGTGAATTTGTTAAAAATTCTAAGACAACTATTGTATACAGAAATAGATAGTAGGAATGATATATGAAACGCTCTTATCTTTTTGGGATTTTATTTCTATTCTTCCTTTTGCTTTCTTGTTCTAAGGTCCAAACACCAATGTTTCAAGTTGATCCAGAATCGAATCTTTACTTGGTCACCTCAAAAAGTATTCAATCATATACTAAGAAAGAGAATAAGCTCGAGTTACATCGAGTAGAAAAAATTGATGTAGCAACGTATGTTAATCTCTGGTTTTCGTGTTTAAACAGTGGTGATAAGATGATCGTAACTGAAGGTGATGATTTTGCACCAATAGATCATCAAAATATCATTTCAATTGATTTTTCCAAAGGCGAGATAAGGAAAAATCATACTAAGAATTATGCAATGATGGGATCAGGTATCTCTTCTAATTACTTTTATACTGCTCAAACAGATGCAAACTCAGGAATATTAACAGTCTTTTCTCTTAATGGAAAGCAAGTTTTTCAGAAAAAATTTAACCAAATGACAGCAATTTCGAGTCAGATTGTTGCAAATAATTCTAACGTATATGCTGAGATTGCTTATCAAGATCCAAAACGAAATCGTCCAGAAGGCGTGTTGGATTCAGATTTAATAGTACTAAATGAAAAAGAGCATTGGAAAGAAAAAGATAGAATTCGATTAACTTCAGATGGTAAAAAGGTTGAAATGTTAGAAGGCTTGGCAATTGTCAAAGATAGGGCATTCGTAAGTATCTCTGCAATTCGTGATACAGATACTTTTGAGAAGGTGGCAGGAAACCAATTGTTGTCAGTCGATTTGCACACTGGAGAAAGGAAATTATTTACCTTACCCAATCCTTATCCTAATATGCTTTATCCAAGTCCAGATAATCATTACCTTGTCGTCAAGCACGAGGTAGAAGGAAAGAATATTTTATCTGTTCTTGATTTACAAAATGAAACTATAAAAGCGATTGTGTTGGATGACAATTCAGGTGAAACACCAGAGGAAATAAATTCTTTTACAATTTCAAATGAAAATATGTTGTATCTAGCTACTGATCAACATTTATTACAATATAGTCTCAAGGATGCTAAGTTGATTGAGAAACAGAAATTAAAATTGGGAAAAGATGATTTTCCAATCGGATTAAGAATCGTAGAAAAAGACTTAGGGTCAAATTAATAATAAAGGCTCATTGTCAACTGTAGTGGGTTGATAAAAAGTTACAATCTGGAGAGGACTAAATTAGTTCTCTCCTTTTTTATGTTCAAAGTGATGAGAATTATAGTTTCTATAACCGTCAATTTCTTGTAAACCCTTTCATTTTTTTGTATAATATATTTGAAAAAGGGTGACATAAAGTAGTAATAATAAAAAAATTATAAAGGAGGTTGCAGTCATGAAAGAAATGTCTGTAAAAGAACAACAGACTGTCGTTGGTGGAGCAGTTTGGGTTTGTCTGACTTGTGGTTATATCAGTCATGACCATATATTTGTTGAAACCGCCAAAGCTACAGCATATGACCATGAGAGAAGATATAGAGGTCATAAAACAATCGTTCGTGCATAATCTTTAGGTCACTTGATTATTTTCAAGTGGCTTTTTTCTTAAAAAGTGGATATTAGGGGTTGCTATAGTATTACTAGTGAAAATATTATTTTGAGGAAAACTTATGAAAAATTATTTTAGAGGAGTAATGCAACATGATGCTCAAGACTGTGGTGCAGCATGCTTAACCTCCATTATACATTTTTGGGGGAATAATGCTCCTATGTCTTTGATAAGGGAAAAAATGAAAGTTGACAAATCGGGCTCTAACTTTTATACAATTGGGATAGTAGGGGAGCAATTTGGGTTAACTTCAACAGCCTTAAATGGTACATTTGATGAGTTATTAGAAGAATTAAAAAATAATAGATTACAGCTTCCTTTTATTGCACATTTTTTAAATAATCATTCAAAAGGGCATTTTGTTGTGGTTTATAAATATAGCAATTCAAAAATTACTATATTTGATCCTGGTGAGGGCAAACAAGTATTAACTTTTGAACAATTTAATAAGAAGTGGTCAGGTTCAATTTTAACTTTTTCAAAAAATGATTCTTGGGAGGATAATAATCAGTTTAATAAAAATTATATTAAACTTATAAATGTCATAGCCTCAGAGAGGAAAAATTTTTTTTACACAATTTTATATTCTTTAGGAATATCATTAATTTCAATAGCTGGAGCTTTCTTTTATAAAAATGTTATAGATAATATGATACTAAATAATGGAAAGTCAAATACTTTTGACGGAATTTTAGGTCAAATTATCTCAAGAATCGATTTATTATTATTGGTTCTTGTCATACTCTATTTTTGTCAGTTAATAATTAGCCTATTAAATGGTTTTGTATTAGCAAAAATGGCCGAAAGAATCAATAATAACTTGATGTTACTTTTCTTCAGTCATATGATTGGCTTACCGCTAGAGTTTATAGATAGAGCTGATTCGGGAAGTATATTATCGAGGTTTCATAATATTACTGAAATTCAAAATCAAGGAATTAATATGATTTTGTCAATGGTTTTAGACACTATATTAGCAATAGTAGGGGCAATCATCTTGTGCTCTATTAGTCCAATTTTATTTATGTCGGTAGTTGTAATATTAGTTATTTATGTATTTATTACAATTATCTTTATTTCACCATTGAAAAATGTTAATCGAAATGTACAAAAAGAGCACTCTGATTTATTAACAATAATTAATGAAGTATTATCTGGAATTGGAACTATAAAATTACAACAGGGAGAAGGAAGATTCATTCATAAATTCCATGATACAACTCTAGAACTTTCTAAAGGTCTTTTTAAAATTTTAAGTTTAAAAAATATTTTAAACTCTTTGGTTGTATTAGTGGAGTCAATAGGTACATTAATAATTATTTGGATAGGTAGCAAATTAGTTATATCTGATACTATCTCATTAGGCGAATTAGTAGCTTTTGAATCACTAACTACTTTTTTTATCATACCTGTAAAAAATATTATTAAATCATTTGGAGAATTTCAAAATACATTAGTTTCTATTGGAAGAGTTACTGATATTTTAGAAATCGAGAAGGAATATTCAGACAGTAAATCTAATAAAAGTTTTACTAAACAGATAAAAACAGTCCAGCTAAAGAATGTAGATTATCAATATAATTTAGTTAATAAAAGTCTCGATAACATTGATATTACAATAAATACAGGTTCAATTATTGGAATAACTGGAACAAATGGTTCTGGGAAAACTACACTATTGAAAATGATAGGTACTCTCATTAATCCAAAGAAGGGAGAGATTATTTATGAGGGGACAAAGCTTTCAAAAGATCGATTACCTGATATAAGAAGTAAGTTAGCATACGTTAGTCAGGATCCCTATGTATTTGAAGGGACACTGAGAGATAATTTAACTTTGGGAAATTCAATGATTGTAGATGAAGAAATCAATAGGATTTGTATCGAATTTGGTTTATTTGAACTTACATCAGAGGGAAATGGGCTAGGGCTATTTCTTCTAGAAAATGGAGAGAACTTATCTGGTGGTCAAAAACAAAAAGTTGGATTAGCTAGAGCTATACTAAGTAATCCTGAAATTTTATTATTAGATGAGGCGACAAGTAGTTTGGATAAAGAATCCGAGAAAAAAGTTTTTGAATATTTAAATTCAATTAAAAAAAACATGATAATAATAAGTATTTTTCATGAAGATAGCTTCATGAAATTTGTAGATAGATTTATTGTTATGGATAGAGGAAGAATCATTTATGATGGATTTCCCTTAGATAAGTAAATAAATAGTATGGTTGAATATAAACGTTGTTAACTAGAAGGGAAGACAAAATGGCACTATTACAAATTATTGGTCTAAATAAATCGTATAACAAAAAGAAAGTAATTGAAGATTTGTCATTTGAGTTGCAGAGTGGCGAAATAATGGGCCTCATTGGACAAAATGGTTCTGGGAAAACTACAATATTCAAGACGATTTTAGGTTTAGTAAAAAAAGAATCTGGTGAAATTAAAATCAATGGGAAATCAATTGATGGGAAATCAAAGGACTATTTGAATAGTATTGGTACAATCATTGAATACCCTACATTTTATGAATCTTTAACAGCTAGACAGAATTTAATGCTTATTTCCAGTCTTTATGATGAAGTAAACTTATCAAAAGAAGATCTTTTAAACTATCTGCATTTAGTTGGTTTAGACAATAGTGTGGATTGTAAAGTATCTAGTTTTTCATTAGGTATGAAACAACGTTTGGGTCTTGCTCAAGCCTTAATCCATCAGCCAACTATCTTATTATTAGATGAACCATTCAATGGATTAGATCCCATAGGAATTAAAGAGTTTAGAGACTTGCTCATTGAATTGTCTAAAAAAGGAGTTGGGATTGTAATTTCGAGTCATTCATTGGAAGAATTAAGTAAGTTAGTAGATACAGTTACAATTATCAATCAAGGGAAAGTAATTTTCCAAGGGAAAAAGACAGAATTTTTATCAATTGGATCTATAAAGAACGTTTGGTTGTTGAAAACTGATAACTTAGAACTTACAAAGTCTATCTTAAATAACTTAAACATTGTTTTTTCTGAGAGAATAGAGCAACTTGAGTTATCTTTAGATATAGAATCAATGAAAGAGGTAAAGGAGAAATTACTCACAGAGTTATTACGTCAGGATATCTCCATCATAAATTTTTCTGAGAAACAAAATAATTTTGAAGATATTTTTATCAAAATGCAGAGAGATATGGAGGTTTGATATGCTTAAATTAATAAAGATTGAGTTGTTCAAATTATTTGCTGGGAAAAAGATTTTCTATGTTTTTGGAGGGTTTGTTTGTGTCATTTCCCTATTGATACTGTATCTAAGAATGGTTGCACCAGAATCTTCATTTGGAAATGTTTTTAAAACCTCCAGCGATACATTTTCGATATTTGCTTTGATAGTAGGAGTTATAGTAGCATTAGTACCGTTTTATCAAGAAATTCAGCAAAAAACAATTAAATCATTGTTAGTCACACCGGTTAAACGAGTAGAAATTTTGTTTTCAAAATTGTTAGCATCTATTTTTACCTCATTCTTAATTTTAGTTGTTTTAAGTTTAACATCTTTTATAGCGACAACATTACTATTTGGATTTTTTAAAGTTGGAGCTTACTCTTCATCTGCAGATAATATGCTTACTTTTACGGCCGGATTCATTCAAATTATTACAACGTTTTTTACAACTATTTTTTATAGTACTACAATTATTTGTTTATTTTTGATAACAAATTCTTTATCGAGTACCCTAGTTGGAGTTGTTTTGTTAAGAGGTTTAGGAGAACTGATTTCAAGAAGTTTATTAGACCAAAATAACTTGTTATTATCTTTTAGCCCATTAGGAGTATTGAATATTTTAAACCCTGTTTCAAAGAATATTTCGATAATTAGCTACACCATTCAACTACTTTTAACTGTTATTTATTCAATAGTAATTTTTTACATTGACACTAAACTATTTGAAAACAAAGAATTCTAAATCTATAAAAAGTACAAAACAGTAACAATTCAAATGGTGTGAACTTTTTGGTGAAATCTAGCTCAATTCGTTTATTTTTAGGGTAAAATTCACACCATTCAATTGAAAGTTATTCAAATTAGATGAAATATTTCTTTCTTAAAAATATGTGGAAACATTGATATTAAGCATATATTGAAATTCATTCAAATACGAGGTGTTCAAAACAGGTATTACAATTTATAAGTAAAAGATCAAATAACAAATAACAAAAAGAGGAACTTCACACTAAAGTTCCTCTTCTTTTAAATATCCGAATCATTATTTTTATTTCAAAAAAGGTAGTGAAAAAGGTAGAGTTTTAACTTGCATCACTATAATACAAAACTCTTTGGGTGTATTTATTTTCATCACAAATTTTACTTATTTATTTATATTTTCCTAAAGACCTTCTAAATGTACATTAAAGTAGAAAAAGCACGTCATTGGATCTTTGAAAAACATTACACTATTTTTATTCGTATGTTAACTTGATTGAATCTTTTTCTTCAAGCATTTTTTTAATGTTAATGACAGGTAATAAGAAGTTTGGGAACTCATTACCACGAGTGATCATGTCAGATACAATAGGCCGAATATAGGACCAAAGAATTGCTAAACCATTCTCTTTAAGAAAAGTTTCAAAACTAATATCAAATTCTGTTTTGTCGTATATAAACGAAAATTCTCCAACAATATCTACAATAAGCTCAAAAGCAGAATCATCTGAATGTATATTTCCTTGCTTTGTTATTAAGTTAACGTAAGCAAGATTTTCAGACTTTCTTATTAAAATTTGTGCAGATAATTCAGGTTTTAAATTAATAGTACTATTTGTTTGATCAAAACTAGGATTTCTTCGATATGATACTTCATTTAAAAAATAATCTTTAAATTGTAAAGAGGACATTAAGCTGCCACCTCACTACTTTCTTTTGTTGTAATTAAGTTTTCAGAATCTATTGGGAAATATGAAAAACATGATTTCTTGTTTTTTATAATATATTTAGACATTGCATCTACTTTATTTATAGAATTCAAATCATAAAAATCATTTTGATTATCTAATTGAGAGGTAAAATGTATTTCATCTTTATATTTTTTAGGACTTCCTGACATATTCAAATAATAATCAAATTCATTGTTTACTGAATAGATTTTGTTGGCCTTAATATTTTCAACTAATTCTTGAAACATTGGAGAATCCATCAAAGAAAATTCTTCAGTTCCTAAAAAGTTTGATAATAAACTCATAAAAGCCTCCTTATTTATAAAATGTTTGTAATACAATTTAAATCACGGATACAAATTTCTTCTCCATTCTTGCCGTTAATCACTGGTAAAAATGAAATATCAGTATATGTTTTGGACTGTACGGCTTTAAAATTCTTTCCATACTGAGACGCTAAATCAAGTAGCAGTTCAATAATTAACCCTTGATTTTGGTTAAGAAGAGTAGCTCTATTTTTGGCTCCGCTATCTGAAATACTTGCAATCTCACGTTCAATTTCAATATATGCCTTTTGTCGATATTCATCTAATAGACTTTGGTTTGTTGGGTCATCTAAAATAAAAATATTGTCTATAGATTTTATAGTGATTTCGGCGTTAACTAATTCGGGCGTAACCCCAGGTTTGCTTAGTTCAAATGATTTATACTTTGCTACATAAGCAGAAGCAATAGTTTTACCAGTATCGTTATTAAAAGGCAGAAAAAAGTAAACACCATTACCCAAGTCGTTCGGATGTCTCTGTTTATTAATTCCAGGTTCATATTTTTTATAAGAAAAACCAGCAGATAGGATCTTATTTTTCCTTTTATTGGTGGTGCCGTGCCACCCGCTATATTGTAGCATAGAACCTCCTGATAAAGCTACTACCTTGATTATACTGTTAAAAATTATATAATTCAACCATTAAGGCCTTTTTTGAAAAAATTCTAAACTATTATTAAGTAGGTAATTTTGTATTTGACTTACATTGTACAAAAGTAGTTGAAAAATCTCTGAGAACATTCCTATATCAATAATGAGTTTTTTTACAATTGAAACTATAATGTAGGATTTTTTTAACTGTAGTAATGTTATAAAATTAATCTTACCAATAAAGTATCTATAGATCTTTGTATACCTAAAATTTTATAGTAACATTATAAAATTTACATTAATTGTAAAGTGATTTATTATAGCTAAATATAATAGTCTCTAATTAGTTTTTTTAATTTGTGCAAGTCGTTCTATTAAAATATCGACTGCTTCATTCTTTCGGTTAGGATCTAATTTCGCATAGATATCCATTGTGGTTGAAATAGATCTGTGTCCCATACGTTCTTGCAGTTCTTTCCAATTTGCTCCAGCGTTGAGCATTAAAGACGCATGAGTATGGCGGAATATTTGAAAACCATAATTAGGTAAACCTAACTCTTTTGATCGTTTAATAAGAGTAGCTCGCTCATTTCGATGGGGAAATGTACCTTAAACAGATAAGAGGCTTGCCAAAAACTTTATCTGGAAATAATTTCCCTAATTTAGACTAAAATAAAATGCATAATATCAGTTTTTTGAATACCTGATATTATGCGTTTTTAATTTCAAAGACTTTTAGGAATTACTTGAACTCTCAAACCCTATATATGTTTTTCTGAGTTACATGAAAAGTTTAACTTAATTTGACAATCTAGAAATTATTTGAGTAGATTATTTTCAAAAGAAGACGAGGTAGATCAAAAAACATTTGACACCTTTTATATAAAATTTGTATCTTTATGGACATATATTTGAATTTTTAATTTAATCATGTTACAATTAAAATTGAAGTCAAAACCAATTAGAAAAGGAATATCCAAACGTGGGTACATTATTAGCAACCAGATTAAAAAATAGACGAAAAGAATTAAAATTGTCCCAGCGAGAATTGGCCGAAGGCATTTGTAAACAGGGGCAAATTAGTCGATTAGAGAGTGGAGAGTTCACTCCTGGGGCGGATTTTTTGCATGCACTTGCTAAGAAATTAAAAGTTAGTATGGATTATTTTTTTGATGAGCAGATTGTTGAGGAGGTTGATGAGTTAGCAGAGTTTAAGAAATTAGCACATACATTTATCATAAATAGAAATTATGAGTCTTTGAAATATATATATGAATTAGAAAATGTAAAGTCTCATCGTTTATCTCTAGCAGATAAATTTTATATGGAGTGGATAAAATCTCTGATAGATTTTTATTTCTATGGGCAACAGGAGGAGGCAGTTGAAAGATTGGAGAAGGTGCTGTCACAGTTAAGTATTTCTGATATGAACTATCTCCAAGTTTCAAATACTCTATTCAATTTTTATTACGATATTGGAGATTTAACGCGATTTGATGAGATTCGAGAAACATTAGAGTATCAAGTAAATCAACTCAATTTAAATACACTTGAAGAGTTAGAACTATTTATTAAGTTCAACTATAACGTTTGTAGATATCTATGGCTGCAGAATAATATTGAAGAAGCTATTACTAAAATCACAACTACTATAAAGCAGTGTCAGGCTTACAGAACAACTTATCTTTTAGCTGATTTGTATTTATTGATGGGAAATGTAAGTAAGGACTTTTCTTCTAAGATTTCGGTAAAAGAATATTTTGAGACAGCACATTTTCTTTATAAATTGGATGAAAATATGTCAATGGCTTTGAAAGTCGAACATTACATTGCAAATATGGCAGAATAATGAAGACGATGTTCAATTGAGCATCGTTTTTTTAATATTGCACAGATACAAAAATGAGTTATATAAAAAAAAATAAAAAAAGTTTATAAAATATATTGACAACATGATGCTGGAGTGCTAAAATAAATGCAAGAAAATTAAAGGAGAGATATATGAGAAGTCTGTTTAGGAAAATTGCTACAGTGCTAGTTATTGGATTAATTCTGCTAGGGATTGTAGGGAAACCTCAAATTCATAAAATGGCTACAGAAATTGATCCGGGTCCAGCTAATATTATTCGCAGATGAAAATTAAGCTAGCAAATCGTATTTTTATATCTTATTTTGTCTTTACTTAGTAAGGAAATATCTACATTGTTGGAACTATATTATCTTATTTAATAATGTGAGTTTTAATATTATGTAGTAGAAGAAGGAGGAAAAGAAAATGACTGTTGTTGCAGTACAAACATTCCCTGGTCATCGTGTAGGAGGCCGTTAATTACACTGGAGTTTGGAGCTTACTAACTCCAAACTCTGTTTTGTATAGATTACTACTTTTCAAAATGGAGGTTATCTAAGTGAGAGTAAAGAGAACTCTTCAGCCTTATGTGTTGAATGATAAAATAAAATTTGGTTTTGGAAATGTTTCTCTTGAGAGGGATATTGATTGTAATGAGATGAATATCAACTTGATTAAAAAGTTAGACGAGGATGTTGACATTCAACAGTTATCTATTGAAGAGCGAAAAATTGTAAAATTTATGTTATCAAAAGGATTGTTAACTAATAATCAATACGATGATACAAAATACTCTCGTAATATCAACTTTTTTGAATGGATAGATCTTTCTAAAAACTTAAATCCATGTGAGTATCAGAAAAGGCTATTAGAATCTACAGTGTTAATTGTCGGTGTAGGTGGCATTGGTTCTACGGTTGTGGAAATATTAGCTCGATTAGGAGTAGGGAGATTCATTATAGTTGATTTTGATATTGTAGAAGAATCAAATCTGACTAGACAAAGCGGTTTTAAAAAATCTGATATAGGTAAATCAAAAGTAGAGGTAATACAAAGAAATATTCAAGCAATTTCTGATTCAAAAGTTGTGACTATATCCAAACAGTTGAGATGTAAGAATGACTTAGAGAAACTTTTTAAATCATATAGTTTTGATATTGCACTATGTTGTGCTGATACTCCAAGTATCGAAATTGACTATTGGTTTGATGATTTAGCACATAAGTATAATAAACCAATTATAGTGGGTTCCTACGCATCTACAGTAATAAACTATTTGCACATTATTCCTGGAGAAACTCTTTCTTTAAGAGAGTTCTATGGGAATTTTATGATATCAGATGATCATATTTTAAATAGTAAGACACCGTACAGTGTAATTTCACCGATATCGTATATGGCAGCAGCAATTATTTCCTACAAAGTATTGGATTCCTTGACAGGATTATTAAATATAACAAATTATATCCAAATCGATTGTATGAATTTCGAGGTATATCAACATGATATTAGAAAAATTCAGTAGTAACTTTAAAAACTTGATATTAGGTAGATCTTCTAGAAATATTGCAGATAGTTTTTACTTCATTGCATTGTCGATTGGGTTAATCAAAGTTTATAATATTGAAGCTGGTCAGTTATCTTTATTTACTCTAATAGGTTTTATCCCTAACTTACTTGCCGTTTTTTATGGAAGTTTTGTAAATAAAATCCAAAGAGATAAAGTCTGGCTAGTAACTTTTCAAGTTCTTCAACTTTTTATAATTTTCATTACTATTCTATGCTTAAGATATCGCTTTGAAGTATTCTATCTTTATATTTTTAATTTTTTGTTTAGTTTATCAACAAATCTACTCAACACATTACAAATGAAGATTGTTCCAGAAACATTAGAAAATGATGAAGAAACGATAAACAAATCTATAGATGTTCAGTATATGGCTTCAAATGTGTTAGACATTATTAGTAACCTGTTTGCCTCGTTACTGTTAGGAGTGTTATCCTATTTTGTTGTTTTCAATATGAGTATTCCATTTTTTGTAGCTGCGATATACTTTATGTTGAAAATCAGGTTAGATATACCTGATAAAAAAAAGTCAGATGGTATGTCTGAAAATATAGAAAGCGAAAGTGAATCAACTTTTCAACTCTTGGACACAATTTCTGCTTTTCGAGAATCAAAATTTGCGTCTTTTATTGTAATTACAGAGTCAATTTTAAGTGGTGGAACAGATCTACTTTTAACTTTAGCCCCCTTATATCTTGTATCGGAAGGAATTCCCATTCAGTATCTTGGGTTGGTATTGGCAGTACAACGATTAGCAGATTTGACAGGTGCTTTTGTGGCACCTAGGATAAAAATATCATATAAAAAGTTTTTCTTTATTGATTATATTGTATCGGGCTTCTCTTTATTCTTAGTATTTGTAATACCAATTCCATTGATTAAGCTTTTGCTATTTGGATTATCCTTTATAATTATTGGTATATCTGGTAATATGTTTGAAAAAATGATTTATTCTGAATATAACTATGAAAATATGGGGTTAATCTACTCTACTAATTCAAGCTTATATGCTTTATTTTCAATTGTATTCTTAATAGTTCCTCAATTTTATTCGGATATACATATTCTAGGAATAACGATAAATATATTTACGGTATTAGTAGGATTTTATTTGTTATTTATTAACAATCCATTTAAGGAAAGTGAGGGAATAGAAAATGAACCAGAAAGTTATGCAGAATAATTTTAAAAAAGAACATAAAGTTGATCAGCGGTCTAAAAATATATCTACGAGACAGAATAATGGAAGTTTTAAAAAAGCTAGAAAATTTCAAGTTAAAAATAAAGGAAATAGATAGAAATCGACTACTCTGAACTGGCACCCCAAAAGTTAGACAGAAAAAATCTAACTTTTGGGGTGCTTTTATTATGTATGAGGATATAGTTAAAATATATGAATTGAGAAAGCAAGGGGAGAGCTTTAGACGTCTTTCTAATCAATTTGGGATAAACATTTCTAATCTTCAGTACATGATTAAATTGATTGATCGTTATGGAATAGAAATCGCAAAAAAAGTAAAGAATCGTTCTTATTTTCCTAAATTAAAATAAGAAATTATTGATAAAGTTCTCCTGGAAGATTGTTCATAAAAAAGTGTATCTTTAGCTAGAGAAAATCACATAATCTAAATAAAACAGAAGACACGAAATATTTATAATATGTAAAAGGTAGTTCAAAAATATAGAACTACCTTTTGTTGATAATAATGAAATTAGATACTTGTTCTTTTAAAATAAATAGAGTAAAAATTTCTAGAGGGAAATCATCAAACTGCTTTAATTTAGCTATAGTTATTTTACTTTTGTGGTCGAGAACGAATGGAAGATATGGGATTACACAGAGTGAGTATTTCTTTTTGTTTTGATTGAGATACATGAGTATAGATCTGAGTTACAGAAATAGAGCTATGTCCAAGTATTTGCTGTATATAACGAATATCTACATTTTTATCCAGTAGCATTGTAGCAAAGCTGTGTCTAAACATATGTGGCGTGATAGTTATAGATAAGTTGTTTTTCTTAACCAGCTTCTTTAAAATTAGACGTACGCTTTGTTCTGACAGTGCTTTAAGAGGATTTTGACCAGTAAATAAATAGTCATTAGGTCGGATGTAGTATTTATTTATATATGTTTCCAATAAATTAAAGGTTGTTTGGTCTCCTAAAAAGAGGATACGTTCTTTTTTTCCTTTCCCGATAATATGAAGTGTTCTATTTGAAAAATTAATATCTTTAAGATGAATATGACAAAGTTCAGAAATCCGAATGCCAGTTGAAAGTAATAAGGAAATGATTAGTAAATTTCTTTCAGCTTTTTGTTTTTGATATTTAGATTTTGAATAGATAACTTTTTGTTCTGAATATGAGTAGACACTTTTTAAAATATCATAAGGAATGGTTTTAGGTAATATTTTTTCCTTCCGAAATTGAAATCGTAGTTGATTAAAAGGATTTTCATCAATTATATCTTGAAATTTTAAATAGTTATAAAAAACCTTCAAACTTGCGATTTTTCGTCGTAGAGTGTTTGATTTTATATTTGATTTTGTTAAAAACTCAATATATGATTCAACATTATTGTAGTTTGAATTGTAAAATTGTAAAAGATCATTTTTGTAAGCTCGAATTGTATGTGTGCTTAAACGCTTATGCGATTCGCAGTAACTTAAGTAATTAGAAATAAGTTTAGAATCCATGAATATCTCCTTTAGTAATAATCATGTTATTTTAAACTTATTTAAGCATTTTGTATAGTGATAATAAATAGTTATCAGTAGGAGAGAGATGTGAGAGAATTTCAATATTTCATAAGTTATTCAAGAGATATTTACTATGAATTTGTAAATAATCTGAATAATACGTTAAATGAAATAGGATTAAAAACCTGGATTGACAAATTTGAAATTAACATTGGAGATGAAATAATTGATAATCTATATACTGTACTCGATAAAAGTGCTGATTATTATGGAATTATTTTTATATTCGATGAAACATTCTTTAACAAAGCATGGTGTATAAAAGAGCTAGATTATGCGATGAAGAAAAGGATTCCTTTTTTTCCAATATTGTATAAAATAAAAAAAGAAGATATTCCTAATGAATATACTTTCTTAAAAAATTATAATTTATTAACGGTATCATCGTTAAAAGAAACTGATTATATCGTAGATCGCTTTATATTGCTGCATTTGAACAATATTATTTGCAGAAATATTTCTAATTTTTCAATTGACAGTTATGTTGGTAATTTTTTATTAGAACAAATTCGACATACTACTGTAAATAGTATTGATGCTATTTTTATCCTAGATAACTTCTCTCAATATTTGAGAAAGCAAAAACGGTTGGGGAATTTTAAACTAACACATGAAATCTTGTTTTGTATCGCAATAACTAGACTATTAAAAGAACGTTTATTTAGGAAAGATTTCCAAGGGGAGTACCATTTTAAAATATTGGAAATCATCCAAGAAATATATATTAAGACGTTTCTATAAATGTTCAAAATAGCCTTAGAGAACATTAAACATATAAAACTAAAAAACAGAGATTCACCGAATTGAAATTAAATGGTGAGTCTTCTGTTTTTATTAAAGTAAAAAGCCTTTATATACTGATTTACTATTAAAGTTTATCCATGATGTAAGCATCTCTGATGTGCTTAATGCAATCAATAATAGTTTGAGATAAAATTTCAGGATCTTTTTCTATCAGTAGCTTATCTAGAAAAGGAGTGAGATAAGAATATTTATCAATTTCAGATAAAAGTGTTTGGTATACTTCTAAAGAGCTCCAACCAGTTGAACCTACGGGAATAATAAATCTATTTTGCTTTATAGCCCTGTCAAAATCTTCTAGTACTCCCTTGGAGTTAGATAAAGTTCCGTCATAGTATTGATTTCCAAAGACAAATATAACTATACCTGCTTCTGATATCATATTATCTTGGAATCTTTTCTTTGCCGAACTATCAATATGTTTATCGCTACCTTTAATTAATGGGAGAGTTTTAATTTTTAGATATTTCGAAATATCAAGATTTTTATCATTAATAGCGGTCATTACGCCATTAATCACCTGTGGTCCTACACCTTCTATATTACCGTTACCTACTATAATTTCATTAGCAATTAATTTATATCCTAAAAGATATAGGAACTCAGTAGCACTATCTTCATCCCATTCTCCATAATTTCTACAACTTCCAGCAATAAATACACTATTTGTTAAATATAACTTATAAGATTGATTAAATAGTTCATCAATCTCATTATAATCTTCAATCAAAATAGTATGAATACCATATCTTTTTAAATCATTTATTTCGTGCTCTTGTTTTATCTTTCCGTATTCTAATTCACTTTCAGGGTCTTGGGAATTTTCAAACATATCAATGGTCAAATTTTTCCTAAAACAATAGTGCATCCTAATATTTTCTCCGATTAATAATCTAATTTTGCTTAGAATTTGCTGAATATCTGGATCATTTAAACTATATCCTACAAATACAAATGTTTTACTAATCAGATCTCCGCGGAGTGTTTGAATAAAAAGTTTGTGACTCTTATCAAAACTCTCGTAATCATCACGAGTCAATATTGCCTCATAGGGTCTAGAAATATCTCCATGAAATTTATAGACAGTCGCATCAATATTTGGAGGGGTAATTGACAAATCATTATTATCAATCTTGATGTCTACACGTTTTCCAGCTTTCTTCAAATTATCCTCAATTAAGTGGTCATAATTAGTTGTCCAAAAAGTTTCAATAGGCATGCTCGTTAACAGTGTTAGCAAATTATTATCTTTAGAGTCTTTTGTAAATTCTTGTATTAATTTTTGTGAAATCTGATTTTTTGATTGTGCAGAATTTTTGTAATATTGGGCAACTGAAATTAAGTCATACTCTTTATCAATATTTAGTCCAATCGAATCAGAAAATTGCCGTAATAATTCTTTCCAATTTACATAACCTGAGGGAACAGAAAGTCCTGCACCAGCAAAAATTGCTGCATTATTTTCTAACATTGCCGCACTAAAATCAGAAATAAATTGTTTTTTTAGTTTTTTCATCTCTCTCCTACCGATAACTATTTATTATCACTAGTATATCATAGATTCATATCTCCAATATGTTTTCGATTGTAGTTTTCTTACTTTTGTATATTCTTAAAGACTTTTTGAACAGCCTCATAGTACTTTTTCTTCAATGACTAAATATGTGGTATTCTATCCATTAGTAACAACGCACCAAAAATGGTGCGTTTATCTTTTTTGTGCTATAATAGAAATAAATAAAAGGAGGGCTCTCATGATCGGAGAAAATATTAAAACGTTGCGCAAGGCACATAACCTGACCCAGCCTGAGTTCGCAAAGATTGTTGGTATCTCTCGAAATAGCCTAAGTCGTTATGAAAATGGAGCAAGTTCAGTTTCGACAGAATTAATAGATCGTATTTGCCAGAAATTTAATGTTTCCTATATCGATATTGTAGGAGAGGAAAAACTGCTCACACCAGTAGAAGATTACCAGCTAACCTTGAAAATTGAAGTGATTAAAGAACGAGGGGCGAATATCTTAGCGCAACTTTATCGTTTTCAAGATGAACTAGAAATTGCATTTGATGATGCTAATAATCCTTGGGTTCTAATGAGCGATGATCTTTCTGATTTGATTAACACGAAGATTTATCTTGTTGAAACTTTTGAGGATGTAGAGCGATATAATGGCTATTTGGATGGCATTGAACGTATGCTAGAACAAGCTACTCATCTGGTGGTGGCTTAATGAAACTAGAAGAATTTAGTCAAGATGATTTTGAACGAGCATCCAAACGACTCGTTCGTTCTTTAACTCGTGGGAAAACAACCTTATCTCAGCCTAAAGCTATTTTGCTCGGTGGACAGAGTGGTGCTGGTAAGACAACGATTCATCGTGTGAAACAAAGGGAATTTCAAGGCAATATCATTATCATTGATGGAGATAGTTATCGCTCTTTTCATCCGAACTACCTTGACCTACAGGAAAAGTATGGCAAAGATAGTGTGGATTATACCAAAGTATTTGTGGGAAAAATGGTTGAATATCTCGTAGATGAATTGAGTAAACAAGGTTATCATTTGTTAATCGAGGGTACCTTGAGAACAACAGAAGTTCCTAGAAAAACGGCACAATTATTGATAACAAAAGGATATCAAGTCTCACTTGCACTAATTGCGACCAAGCCAGAATTGTCCTATCTCAGTACCTTGATACGTTATGAAGAGCTCTATGCTATAGATCCTAGTCAAGCTAGAGCGACTCCCAAAGAGCACCATGATGGAATTGTAGAACATTTGGTTGACAACTTACGAGAGTTAGAAAATGATAAGATTTTTAATCAAATTCAAATTTATCAAAGAGATCAATCATGTATTTATGATTCGGAAGTAGATCAGATCTCAGCAGCAGAAGTTCTACACGAATGCCTATTTGGAAAATGGAGTAAGGTGGAGGAAGAGATGTTGAAGTTGGGACAGGAACGGTTGAGAGAGCTGGAGGAAATTGATAAGTGACGAAGGGTTAATTTATGAGTACATTAAAAAAAAGTAATTTATTTCGATGAATCATCAGCAATGGATTTTTTACAGATTGAATCCAAGGGAAAATTAACGAAAACAACTGAGCTTATGACAACATTACAAGGTGAAACAGGTGTGGAAGTTGATGCTGAGGGAACAATTGGTAAAAATAGTGCTTTAAAAACAATTTTTGAAAAAATGACGGGATTAAGTGGTTCAGTTACTTTTTCCGCAGCTAGTTCAGGGGGAGTTCAAGGAAATAAAATAGCAAAGACAATACTTGAAAATTCTCTATTGTATGATTTTTTAGATACTGTAGAGTTACGCAAGAAGAATTTTCTTGTTGATATTACAGAAAATTATACTTTAGAAATAAGTAAGAATTCGATGTCTTATTTTGCTATGATTGCGCCAATCTCAGAAATGATGGAAGGTTCCCAGAGTATAGAAGGAATGGAAAATGTATCGATGTCATTTTCTAAACTTAATTCAGGAATTAGAGAGATTAAGGGATATTTTGAACTTATAGGGTATAATAAAAACCATGAAATTAAGAGGATTTTCCGTTTTAATATCAATTCTTTTAAAAACAATTATCGAATTCACGATTTAACAAAAATGACTCTTAAACTTTATTCAATAAAAGTTGGCGAAACAACTATTAGTGACTTGAATTTTGAGACACAGTTTAATTTACAACAGAAAAATCTATCTTTTACCGGAATTTCAGAAAATGCTACGACTTGCTCAGAACAGAAATATCCAGTTTATGATGTAATACTTGCAGGAGTGAACTAAATGGATAGTATTTTACTTTTTAAAGGTTCTAAGAGAGATTTTAATACATTATTAAATGAGAGGGCAGTTGAAGACTTTACTCCGTTTATGGAGCTTATTAGACAATATAATATCACTGTAAGAGCTAATGATATAAACGCCTCACAATATGCTCCAGATGGATTTGGCGAACAACAAATTGAGAATGTTGTTATTTTTGCTGATGATTATGCTTCTGTAACGGATCACGTTATATCAAATTTTAACAATATTGTACTTTTAGGACATGACATTAAAAATCTTTATATACAAAATCCTCCCAAGAGAGTTGAGACTTCCTTAAGAGTTCAGTTCGATGATATTATAGAAGAACACTATTCAAACTATCAGGGAATAGATAATGAGGAGATTATTGATTTCTATAATCATATGATCTCTTCTAATGTTGTAGGCCAAGAGCATGCTAAAAAAGATATTTCAGTTGGTCTACTAAAGAAAAGTACCCTAACAAATAAGTCTCCTCTTGTCATGTTATTTTACGGAAATTCAGGAATTGGTAAAACTGAATTAGCTAAAACAATGAGCGAATATTTTAACGGGAAATTGACTCGAATACAGTTTTCGATGATGCAAACTGAGGAAGCGTACAAATATATATTTGGCGATACTCATGCTAAAAGTTCATTAGCTAAAGATTTATTATCCAGAGAAACCAATGTTGTATTAATTGATGAATTTGATAAGGTAAATAGCGCTTTATACAATGTTTTTTATCAAATGTTTGATGAGGGAGAGTTGGAAGATATAAATTATTTGGTAGATGTTTCTAATTGTATATTTATTTTGACAACAAATTTTAGTAATGATCAAGAAATTGCTGAAAAACTTGGCCTTCCTATCTTTTCTAGGATTGATTTAAAGATAGAATTTCAAAATTTAACGGAAACTGAACTGCTTAGAGTAGTTGATAATATTTTTAATGATGTGACCGCCCAATTATCAGAAGAAGATAAGGAATTTATAGATAATTATGGTTTAAAAGAAAGGTATAGGAAGCATGTGGGTTCTTTTGGAAATATAAGATTATTAAAGAGTTTCATTGAGAAAGATGTGTTTCAAATTATTTTTGAAGAATTACTAAAACGTGATAATTTAGAATGAATCTTCACTTAAATTTTTACCTTGAAACAATTATTGTAGAAATTTATCGTTTAATTTCATTATGAATTTGTATCCATTATAAAATGTATAAAACTATAACAATTCAAATGGTGTGAACTTTTTGGTAAAATCTAGCTCAATTCGTGTATTTTTAGGGTAAAATTCACACCATTCAACTGAAATTTATTCAAATTAGATGAAATTTTGTTTTCTGTAAATGTTGGGAAACATTGATTTTAAGCGGATATTGAAATCTTTTCAAATGATAAAAAGGTTTCCGACGCTACCTTAACATCAGATTTAGTAAAACTATAGCCAAATATAGATCTTTTTCTATAATTTACTAATGTCTGTTATAATGGACATTATTTGAAATTTCCATTATAACAGACATTGATACAGTTTTGTAACATTATTTTGGTATAGTAATATTATAAAAGGAGGCGAGAAACATGAGAAAAATTGTTAGCATATTATTGTTGTCATTATCAATAATTACGTTAATTGCTTGCACTAAAAATAAGCAACAATCTCTGGATGGCGAATACTATTGGATATCAAGTGAAAGAAATGAATTAGCATTTACTATAAAAGGGAATAGAGGTTCAATAAAACACGGAGAAGCTGATAGTTTTACAATTGATCAAGAAAGTAACACCTTCCTTTTATCAGGAGAAGGTAGAGCTGATTCAACAGTAAAATATAAAGTTAAGGATGGCACCATTACAGTCGATATATCTGGAATAGAACATGAATATTACCAAAAAGGCAGTAAAGCATATAATAAAGCACTTCAACAATATAATAAGTAGAATTAGAGCGATGAAGTTTTGATTTCTTATGTATATTTGGTTATAAGAAAACACCCTGAAAGTATAGATGGAAATCTAACTTTTGGGGTGTTATCAATTTTAAGGGCGTTGAATATGTCTTTATTTTGTGAGTGAGACACGGAAATCATTGTATTTGCTGTAATCAAAATCTTCATTGAGACCTGTTACAAATACAATTGGTGTATAATGGCCCTCTTCTAAAATAAAACCGGCTTTTACCTTGGCATTGGCTCCTCCAAGTCCCGCAATACCAGGAAGGAGTGCCTCAAAAGCCCCTGGTTCATCCGTATCCCAGTAATAGATATTACCAGAAGCTTGAACAGCTTTTGCTCTAGTCGTTGCTGTACGAATTGGGTTCACATCTGCTTGATAAAAGTTTGCTGTCGTAGTGACCGTTCCGTCCGCAGCCACTGTCATTTGGACATCTTTCGCAATTTCAGTTGTACCTGTCCAAGTCCCTACCAGCTCTGCAGGAACCATTTGAGATGAATCTGTAGCTTTGTCACCACTTGTTGTATTAGACGCTGTGGTTGTTTGACTTGTTTGACTTGATTGTGTTGTTTCTTCTGAACTAGATTCAGTTTCTTTTGTATTTTTCTTTTTAGAAGACTGTTTTGTCTTATTCTGACCAGATTTCATAGAAGTCTGTGTTTCTTTTACAGAAGAACTGTTCTCCTCTTTTTTAGAACCACAAGCTACTAGTAGAGTTGCAGAAGTTAAGCCTAAAAGTGCTAAACTTGTCCATTTTTTCATGATTATGATACCTCACCTAAATTTATATTAGCTATTATATTACAATGTTACAGAATGTCAAGTGTTTTTGAAATATTTTTGTAACATTTGTAATTTGTCTAAATTTTAAAAGGGGTGGCGCATAGGGTTACAAAGTAAAAGATTTCTATATTCTTTGTTACATAATCATCAGAAATAGAAAATCAACGTAAATAAAATGTTGTTAGAGTTTCATTGGTACAAAATTCCCAACAATAATTCCTACAATTCTAGGATCTTCATCATACGAAAGAAAAATATCTTTATAGTTTGGATTGATAGAAACCAGCCTTAAGCCAAGCTCCTCTCGATAAACTCGTTTAATGTAGGTCTGGCTATTGCAGACCACGGCATAAACTGCTCCATCATAATCAAATCCGGTCTCACGAATGAGAGCCACAGAGCCATTTTGATATTTGGGCTCCATTGAGTCACCAGAAATCCATGAGGCGAAATCATGGGCTAGTTCTTCATTAAAATAAACAGTATCATAGTTCTGATCGTTATAAACCGATGAACCGATACCAGCAGACATTTTTTCGTAAACATGGTATTCGTATAGTTTTTCTGATATCGAAACAACTTTCTTACATTGTTCTTTTTGAACTAGACTTCTAACATAACTAAGTGCTTGATCTTTTCCTTCATCTGATAAAGCATTGTATATCCTGACGATTTCTATCTCCGTAAAATAACCTTTTGGCACTTTTAGAATTTGCTCCAAAAGCTTTACTTTTTCTCTAGACGGTTGTTTTACTCCACGCTCCCATGCAGAATAAGCTTGATAACTAATATCTAATTGATCTGCAATATCTTTTTGAGTCAATTTCAGCTCTTTTCTACGAGCCTTTAGTTTTTCTGGTTGGTACATCGTTTCCCTCACATTAATAGTAATTTCAATTCAGCTTTTTGTTTTGCCTCTTTATCCGTTAGCTTATTTTTATCCCAAACATAAGCTATAGATTTCCCTTTGTCATAAATGAGCCATACTCTTAAATTATTACAGTAAGTCTTTATTGTTTTCCAATTCTCTTGATCTAGAAGTTCTGGATATTCTTGACTAGTCACGAAGCCTTTTTTGATTACTGATTGCTCAATCTTATTGATTAGAGAAGTCTGATAGTTGTTGAATTCCTTTATAATCTGATCTTTGATATCGTGAAACAAAAGGAGTAGTGTGGCATTTTGTCCATCAATATAAGCATCGATAGCCTGCTTAATGGTACTTTCTTTTCCAGGATAATATTCTCTAAGAAGATCTAAAAGGCGATAAAACAATGCCTGTTTTGAAACATCCAGACTATTTTGAATATGTTGAAAGGTGTCGCAACTATAATAAATCTTTGACAACAAAACAATGTCAGGCATTAATACTACAGCAGAGAAAATATTCGCTTCTCGCTCTAGTAGGTTCTCCTGATTATCAATAGATTCTGCAAAATAATTACCTTCATGCTCTAGGATAAAATGTCCTAGCTCATGACACAGCGTAAAATTTTGCTTCACAATGGGATTATCCTTTTCATAAGAAAAACTAATACCTAATTCATCAATAACAGTTAATCCTTCAATCTTGTGATTTGAGAAGTGGTGACTAATTACTTGAATTTGATATTTTTGAATACAATATTGAAAGAAGTAGTTGAAATTATAATTTAGTAATGAAATATCATGATCCTTCATGTATTGGTATAACACATGTTTTGTAGACTTACTTATTCTTGTATACAATTCGTCCAAAGAATGATACCTCCTTTAAGTATTATTCACAAAACTAAACCAATATGGTTGAGTTAATTATATAAAAATAGTGGACGATTGTCCACTAGAAATCAGAATTACAATTCTACAATCTTAATTCTATTGTTTTGAATAAGATTTCTGAATAAATCTGTATTCGATTGCTTGTTTATAGAATATTCTCCAAATAAGGACGAAATAGAGTGAATCAATTCCCTCCTTTTCTTATCAGTGGTTGTCCCCTCGTAGACATTATAAACAAAGATAAAATGTGCTTCAGGATTGTCAATATAACTATCCAAAATTTTTCTGAAATAACCATAGTCAGCTTTTGAAAGCGAGTGTCCAAAGAAAATTATTTCTTTTATGGATGGACTAAGAATTTCAGACATTCTACTGTTTTCAAACCATTCCTCAAACATTACTTTTGTATATAAATCAAGAGTTCTTGATGTCTTTGTAAAAATATACTCATTTGATATTGGAGATAAAAACTCATCATCCACACCAAATATAATCTCTTTAGTCTCCGAATCAAGACGACCATGTAAATTTAAAGTTTTGATGGGATTTTCTTTAAAAATTGGATGAAGGTATTCCGCCCTATTTCCTTTTTCAGACATATCCCAGGGTGTTGAATAGTTAAACGTTAATACGTTATATGTTGAAATTCCAGTTTCTTTTCCAATTTTTCCTAAAATAGATTCTATCAAATTCCCTGCATTTATTTGATAGTTAACTCCCATATCGTAAATACTTAAAGTAAGATATTCTCTAAAATCCATCTCTAGCTCTTTTAATTCTGCTAAAAGAACTTGAGCAACCATCGGAAATAGTTCTTTCTCTAATTTACTGTCAAACGAGTTTTCAAATTTTTTTCTCTCTGTTATACTACCAATGTTTCTTTTGTCATATTCATGATACTCTTCCCATAATTCATTCTCTTTTTTTCTAAATTCTATAAACAAATCTTTAGAGCCTTCAACATTGAAAGAATCAAGCTTTTTATTCAGCAAATTATATGACAACAATTCATATATCTTTTCGATTTCCTTATTGTTCAGATGACTAATTCTTTGAGTACGTATCATAGATTTGCCATTTTGATAAATTGAAAGCAAACTATCACCGATGCTTTCCACAATATTCATACTATTATCTTTAGTAGCCAATTGATTTGCAATTTGATTTTCAACTTGAAACCAATCCATATCGTTTGTCATTTTTCTATATAGAAAAATAATATACCATGAATTTAATTCAGGCACTACTTCGCTTTTACTTATGCCTCCGTCATGCGCAAAGTTGATATCTTTTAAGTATCGCTCAATTTCAGAAAGAGTATATTCAAAAATATTACTATAACCATCTCTTTGAAGCTCTTCGTTATGATAATTGAGTTTATTTTCTAATATATACTCCAAAAACTTTTTGTAATCAGAAGGCACTTTGCATGTTAAATCAAAGCCATTACCCAATACTAAAAGTGTTTTTGGTAAGTTCCCAATATTTAAAAATTCAGTTTTATCATTCAACATCTGTACTCCCATTTACTAACTCATCAATAGAAACTTTATATAAATCTGCCAACTTGATTGCCGTAATTAGATATATATCCTCACTTTAATCCCCATTTTTGGAACTTTAATTTAAAGTTCTATAGTTTGTATTGTTTCTAGATCTTTGGTAACGATCGCAGTATCAAATCGTATTTCAAATAAAACTAAAGATTCCCCTGCAAATTCAATGGTATTTTTGTAACCTGGTACTTTAGCAATAAATTGGTCCGCCACTTCAAAAATAGTTTTGGTACTTTTTTGAACTAAACCCTTAGCTTTTACGTGTTCATTCCCAGAGTGTGGAATTGTAGTAAATGCAATATGAGAGTTTGATTCCATTTCCTTAATCTTATCATTACCTTTGAATGATGAGAAGTAGAGTATATTATTGGTTGAATCGTAAATAAAATTGACGATTCTTACATTTGGAATATTATTTACAGATGTCGCTAAGGCTATTTCTTTTTGTTCAGACATTATTTTCAAAAATTCTTTTTTTACATCCATTCTTAAAGCACTTCCTTTATTCAATGTAATTATCTAACAAAAAAGTCTAATTTTAAGTTTACTTGTTTTTGTCAAATGCTTCTTTTCTCTTTTTCATAAATTCAATCAGTTCTTTTTTGAATAATTCTTTTTCTTCCTCTGTCAGACCTTTTGAATTCATACGAAAAAGTAATTCAATATCTTCTAATACATCACTAGTTTGTCTGTTTTCTGTATTTCCTAACAAGTAATCAACTGAAACATATAAAATTTTAGATAATTTCACCAGATTGTCTTGGGTTGGTTTTTTGATTCCACGTTCCCATGAAGCGTAAGCTGGTTGGGAAATTCCTAGTTTTTCAGCTACATCGACTTGAGTGAGCCCAGCTTCTTTCCGAAGGTTTTTTAAGCGTTCCGAAAATTCCATTTTTGACCTCTAAAAATAATTTTAACTTTTTAAAATAATCTCTTGACAAATATAACTGTCAGTTATATAATGTAAATATAGCTGATGGTTATATCGGATTTAAAAATAATAACACCTAATTATCGGCATTATGATCATTGACAATTAAATAAAAAGTGCGTCTGACAACCAGAGAACTGATCATCAGAACTACACATAAACTTCGTACCTTTATTGTAAATGTTTTGATACTAAAAGTCAAGTCCGTTTTACGGTTGAAGTGAAGATTTAAAACAAGTATTTGTGGGCTTCCACGCATTTCGGACTTTCGCACTTTTCCGAATAGTAAAGTGAACTGGCTTCGCCAAAGGGCGTAAGAGAATCCCTTGGGTATGATCAAGACTACCTAAAGAGATTGGCTGGGAAAGCGATGGTAATTGACGCAAAGCACCTTGCTAAACGTTGCCACCGTGGAAAGAGGGATCTTTCCAACCAAATAACTTTTCTTTACTGCTGTCTATCATTATTGATAGACCTACTCTCAAGCTACTAAGTTCTTTCCTTTTTTCACTTAGTAGCTTTTTTACTTATTACAATAAAGGAGAATGATATGACAAACTTTTTTCGCATTACAATGTAAACGACTCTATGATAATTACGAATTTACCTATGGCATGTTTAGTGAATCTGATAAACTTCAGGCTAAACTTTATGCTCAAGCTCAAATTGATTTAGACCATCTCGCAGATGATGCTCGTAGAAATGGCTATGCTCATGGGGATATTCAATTCTATAGTCGTATGTTTAAACGCAAACTTTTTACACACTATTACTCAAGAGTGAAGCAATTAGCTTAACTCTTTTTATTTTACACTCAGAAAGGAAAATCTTATGATCTCAGAAACACTTAAAATGAAACCAGAATTTATTGGCCCTGCTTACTATGAACGTTTAGGAAATGCTCCTAAATTTATTTTTGGGAAAGAAGGAAAATACCAACGTCACATTCTAAACAGCGCAGAGCATGGAGCCTTTCATGTCATCACACCAGCTTCTACAACAGTCTTTCCAGAAGATTCTCTAGTAGAAGCAGTTAACCCAATCTTTTTCCCAGACACTGCTTTAAATGGCAATACTGTTGCACCTTATCTCAATGTCTTTGCGGAAAAATTGGTAATCAAAAAATAAGAAATAAAAGGAGAAAATCACATGGCTAAAATTGGATTAAACTACGGAGAAAAACTACAAATTGCAGATAAAACCTATCGTGTCATTACAGATGGACTAGATGTCCCTGCAGTCCTTGGAAAACTGTCTTTCCGAGGTATTGAAGGCCCGGATATCATCTTTGAAGTGGATCGCTCGCAACGAAATCCTGATGGATCATTTGTCCAAGTCAATACAGGTGAGATCCGAGGAATTGTCGTAGGGATTCACTCTTCTGTCCAGCACGAAACCCTCTTTTTCACTATCGCAGATATGTCTGAGTCTGAAATTGAAGACCTGGGTATTAAATACCGAGAAGAGATTGAATTGGAAGATATTGTTATCACGCATACCCACGTCAATCGTAATGATATCTATAAGCTCTTTGCTTCTAAAATCAAGAAAAAAGCTGGAGGTGCATCAACTAAAGAAAACAAACCAGTAGAAAATAAGAAGGAAAACTAGGAGGTGATGCAGGATGAAACTCTTTACCTATCGTGGAAAAAGAGTTCGAGTTTTTCATCGTAAACTAAAGGGAATCACATGGTTTATCTGGTGGTTTCCTTTTTTATTGGCTATTAGTTATTACAGCTACTTACATCTAGAAGAATTAAAAGTCCATCCCTTACCTCAAGGATATTTTCTAGGAGCTGGGCTTCTCTTTTCTTTAATCTTCTCTTGGTTTATTAATCGAGTTTGCTACAGGAAGATGCTCTTTTTTCAAAAGCTCAATAGTCTTCGAATCCTATCTCGTTTCTTGCTAGAGAATAATCTCTATATCGTTAAAAAGGTTAAACGTGAGAACAAGATCATTGAAAAAATCACCTTACCTCAAGTGTATATCAAACAGTCTCGCTACAAGATTGAAGTGAGTTTCATTCTAGAAGGCAATAAATTTCAAGATCGCTTTTTAAACCTTGGGGCCACGCTTGAGGTCATGTTTAACGGGGACTTTCGTAATAAAACCTTTGATAATCGCTTTATTAAATATGAAATTGCTATTAATCGGATTGATAGTCGGATTACTATCGATGAAGTAAAAGTCAAGGGATCCAAACTCCAGCTCATGAAAGATGTATCCTGGGATTATATCGAAGAACCTCATCTTCTCATTGGAGGTGGAACAGGTGGAGGTAAAACCGTTGTTCTCATGACTATTATCTACGCCCTAGCTAAAATCGGCTTTGTTGATATCTGTGATCCAAAGAATTCGGATCTTGCTGGATTAAGGAAAATTCCAGTCTTTCATGGTCGGGTATATACAAGTAAAGAAGATATCATCAACTGTTTTAAGGAAAATGTAGAGTTCATGGAAAAACGCTATGAACTGATGAATATTTCGCCAAAATTCCAAGCTGGAAAAAACTTTACTCACTATGACATGAAACCAAAATTTATTCTAGTGGATGAGTGGGCAGCTCTCATGGCAAAGATTGATCGTGACTATAGCCAACAGTCAGAACTCATGGAATATCTCTCACAGTTAGTTCTAGAAGGTCGTCAAGCTGGTGTCTTTATCATCTTTGCTATGCAACGACCCGATGGGGAATTTATTAAAACGGCTCTTCGGGATAACTTTATGAAGCGTCTCTCCGTCGGTCATTTAGAATCAACAGGCTATGACATGATGTTTGGAGATGCTAATAAAACCAAAGAGTTTAAAAAGCTGGATGAAATTAATGGAGTCAAGGTCAAAGGACGGGGCTATATCGCAAACAACGGTGAGCTGGCTGGGGAATTTTTCTCTCCTTATGTACCGCTCGATCAAGGTTTTTCCTTCTACGATGCTTACTCTAAAATTCCTATTATGGAGTTTGAAGGAGAAGAGTTTTCAGTATTTGAAGAATATAAACCACCAGTTGAAACAATTGATCCTATAGAGGACGAGGAGATTTTGGAAAACGAACCAAACAAGCGACCACTCAAGGAATTTGCGGACGAACAAAATCTTAAAATGCCAACCTTACGCAAGATTATCTATCTCTTAACAGAACAAGGGATCATCTTTGAACGGACTGTATCCGCTATTCTAGTGGATCCTTTTCAAGAAAAACTTCTTCTTGAAATCCTCGCTCAATTTGAAGAGGGAGGACGCAGGTCTTATCCAAAAGCAGTTGAAGCGACGATTGTTCATCATGGGCTAGGACAAGGGCAAGGGCAAGCCTGACCGCAGGTCAGGCGCAGACCGTAGCCCGAAGTCTCTAGGCCATGATGAAACTTCAACCCCCGTTTTCTAATAGGGGGGTTACATTTGGCAAAAACGCCAAGTCCACCCCTCCTCATTCCTTATGGGAGTTGGGTTTTCAATTTTTATGAAGTGTGTCACTTTCGTCAAAAAAGTGTGTCACTTTGTTAGAAAGAGGTGTTGCGATGAATGGACAAAATTAGTCCTTTTCATATTAAGAATTTCAGAAAACAAACAGGACTTAGTCAAAAAGCATTTGCACAAGCTGTTGATCTCCCTACAAGAACCTATCGCTCTTATGAAACAGGCGAAAGAGGACTGACGATTGATAAGTTTAGAGAACTAAAAGAAAGACTCGGTTACTATCAAGACTGCGATAAAAACAGTCTTCGGGCTCAAATCGACTATCTACGATTGACCTTTCCTCGATTAAAAGATTTAGATGCTTTCTGTGAAAACTTTCTTCACTGCCACCTTAGCGAATTTACAGACCAAGAAACCCGTCTTATGAACTATACCCACTTGTGGCAACGAGGAAACATCTGGATTTTTGATTTTTTTGATAAGTCTGTGACCAATGACTACCAAACTTGTCTTCAACTATCTGGTCAAGGATGCCGTGAGCTGGAATTGCTTCTAGAAGACAAGGGAATCACTTGGCAGATCTTTCTTCAAAACATTCTTTATTCCTATGAAGATGTTAGGGTGAAGCGACTCGATATCGCTCTAGATGAACTCTATAAAGGCTATGGTCACGAGGATGAACAAATTCAAATTCCCAAATTGATTGATAAACTCTATTCCAAAGAGATTGTCCTAGACACGATCAAGAAATGGAATATCACGGGTGGTGGATCTTTCACAGATAATGAAGACATGGAAGCGAATCACGGCTTGTCCATTTATTTTGGGAGCCGTCAAAGTCAACTCTACTTCAATTTTTATGAAAAGCGCTATGAAATAGCTCGAATGGAAAACATCTCCTTGGACGAATCCTTGGAGATTTTTGGTATCTGGAATCGCTATGAATTGCGTTCCTCAGATCAGAAAGCTCAAGGCATTGTGGAGGAATACATCAACGGTGTAGATCTCGGAGAAATCGCACGAGGTATCATCAATAAAGAAATCCAAGTCTATGATGGTCTCACTCGCTTCGGAGCCTATAAACCTGATGAAAAATGGCAACAGCTATTTGGAGGAGTCGAACCCTTAAAACTTTCAACCAATCCACAACCATACAGTATTGAGAGAACGATTCGATGGCTGACCTATCAAGTTGCTAACTCCCTTGCACTAGTCACTGAAGCAGATAAAATCCTCCAAACAGAATACATGAAGATGATTCAAAATAGCGGAGAGATCACTGATCGAGGAAAAGCCATGTTACGACTTCTCAAAGCCAATAAACACTATGAACACTAGAAAGGAAAAACTATATGGAATACAAAGTTCAAATCAATTCACTAGACAACTTTAAAGCCTGGTCTGGTGGACTAACCACCTTAAATACTGTCCGTGAACGTGGTGGAGTAGACACCCTAACCGTCATTTGTGAAGATATCTTCTCTGGTGATACACCAACAGAAGGACAAATCAATGACTGGCTCTGGTTTGATTCAGATTTTATCTACCAAGCTCTAGGATACGATGATCTGCTTGAGGCTTCTTGAGATGCTGAAGAAGATTTATCAAGCAGATTTTCTGCTTCTTCCAGAACATGAGTTCTGGCACATGTACATTCTCTTACGAAAAGGAAAGGACTTCTACTATGAATGCGCTGGAAGATCTACCGAAAAACCACCAGATGCGAAAGGTTTTTATGACTATGAACATGCCTGTTTTACGCTAGATGGCGATGTGCTCAGTCTAAACAAAAGAATGCGACCTTCTCTCATCGCCTATATCCAACAAACAATTAAAAGCAAACAAGAAACATTTAGAAAGGAAATTGAAATGGCCACTAAAACTATTTTTGAAAAGAAAGTCTCTCAAGTAACGAATGAACTGGGAGAATTACTTAAAAAGAAAGATCACAGAGAGGCTTGGACCAAAGCTGGAGAATTAAATAGTCTCCTAAAAAAAGAAGAAGCCAAAGATCTAAAACCTGACTTGATCGAACAACTCCAAACTGAGTTGCGAGGCTACTATTACATTAACGGTGAGATCGAAAAAGCTAATAAGCGACTTTATGCAAAGGGCTCAAAGCTCATTGAACTCGCTGGTATCTAAAAGGAGGTCTTATGGATAAAGCCAAACGCTACTTGCTTCAAGCAAAAGAATATCTCTCACACTTCAAAAAGGTGGAGAAAAAAGGAGGCCCACCAAAACTAAAAGTCACCAATAAAAAGACCGTTAATATCGCAGTCATAGGAGGAATTGCTTTCCTCCTTTTTGTTGGTCTCTTGGGATCTCTTCGTGCTATCACACTTTCAAATAAAGTAGGAGTACTACAAGCTCAAGTGGAAGCTACTAAAAAACAAAAGGCACAACCAATGGAGTCTAGTAGAAAATACGACTACAAACTCCAGTACTACTTGAATGACTATGTCTATGCCTATTTCACCCTTCCGCAAGAAGGAGATAAACAACAAGCTCAAGTGGAATACTTAAATAGCTTTTACAACTTCATTCCGGATGTGAAAGCACAGGGCCAAGTTCGAAATCCTAGTGAACTCCTCTATTCTCAGTTAGTGACTGTAGAAGGGAAGGTTGCGACCTATAAGATCAAATACAAGGAAATCATCCGTCGGGATAATAACACAGAAGAAAAAGAGATTGTGACAGGTTTCAATATTCCATTTAATGAAAAAGATGGGAAATACTATGTTTCGGGCCTTCCTTGGTTCTCTGCTATAGAATCCTCACAAGCTGGACACTTTAGCGAAGACGATCAGCTACAACTAACTGCTAATGACCACTTTTCAGATGGTCAGCGTAAGAAGGTTGAAAAGTTCCTCAAGGTCTTCTTTACCAACTATACTACTAACCAAGACAACCTCAATCTGATTGCTAAGGATGTGGATATTATAGCCAATACCACCTTCAAAACGATTGATTATACCTATCTAAAAAAAGACGGTCAGAATCTAATCGCTTATGTTCAAGCAACCTTTGAGGTCGGAGGGACCACTCATTCAGAAAACTTCACCTTCACCCTCTCAGAAAAAGAAAAGACCTACTATGTCACAAAACTAGAACACACCATTCCACTAAATTATGCAAATGATAAAGAATAGGAGAACTCTATGAATACAGACAATCTACGAACCTTCCTCCAGGGCGATGGAATTTGGATCCTGACAGCCATTGCTGTGCTCTTAGCGATCAAGGCTTGGCGAAACAGCTCCTGGCTTCAACTCTTCTCTGTCGTTGGTTTCTATGCCGTTATTGTTTCAATTGCGAAAGGACAAGATATCCTAAAAGCAGTCGGCTGGTTCCTGCGACTCTTCGGTATTGAATCAGGACTTTAAGTATGAATGAAGAAAGACTTTATGATTACAGTAAGGGCCTAAACGCTCCTTATTGGATCCAAGAAATTAAGACAAAAAAGGGCACTCGGCTATGGTACTTTGCGACACCTATGCAGTTGTCCTTTTTTATTGTCTTTATCATCGTCTTTGTGGCCATGTTACTCTTTGGAGGGTTTATCTTTGTGCCACTCGCAAAAATCACTCACTCAATTTCTCTCTTGCTCTATTGGTATCTCCCTTACAAATTGGCTAAGTTCTATACTGAATACGAGCCTCACGGTAAAAAGATGCACGTCTTTATCGGAGATTACCTGATTTACTTCTGGGATTTTAAGCTAAACAAAAAAGCTATCTACCATGAAGATCGAATAGAGCCTGTAGAAGAAATTGTCTTTGAAAAAACAAATCTATAGAAAAGGAGGACCTATGAGTATTACTTTAACTTATCCTATTAGGGAAACACATGAAAATCTAGCTCTCAAAAAAGATCAAACAGTCGTTGCGTATTACCGTATTCCAAACACTCCCATCACAATTACGGATGATGAAAAAAAGGGCAAACACAAAATTACGGTTGCTCAAATGATGAAGAAGCTCCAGAAAAACAAGTTCTTTGAAATATCTCTGATCCCTAAAGACTATCTCTTAGAAGAGAAAATGCGGGACTTCTCAGACGCTCTAGCAGATGACAGTCGTGAACTAGGAGAAGAACTACTTCTTTACACCGTTGATCGTCTAACAGATGAAATGGAGATCCCTTATCAGTTTGACTGGGTCGTGGGTGTGACCTTACGCAAACAAAATCATGGAGCTACAGTAAAAGACTTGGCCTATGAGAGCTTTAATGAGTTTACTGAAAAAATCGCAAAAGGTCTTGGCTATGAATATGAATTAAGTCCCACCTGGTATGAAGACTACAAAAGTGATGAATTCACTATTTTCCAAGCCTTCTCTGTCCTTCGGGCAAAACGGTTATCCAATGAAGAACTCTTTTATTACCAGCGGATGCAGTACCTCCGCTATATTCCTCACTACAAGAAGGAGGTACTCGCTAATCGTGCTCAATTCAATATCACAGACACCTTGATCAAAGTCCTAAAAGGTGGCTTCCTCAAGCTAGAAAGCCCTTATGGATCTTCCTTTGTGACGATTCTTCCGGTTGGTAAATTTCCTGTTCAATTCAACGGCTTTCACCTGGGAGAATTTATCCAACGTTTGAACTTTCCCGTTGAGCTACGAATCAAGGCAGAGTTCATTGATACCGGTAAGATCAAAGGTCGAATGGGACGATCAAATACACGTTATCGGAATATCATGGAAGAGGCAGAAAATACAGATACTGTCCAACAAGACGAGATCATTATGGGCTCGATCTCCCTAAAAGACTTAATGAAGAAAGTCGGAAACAAGGAAGATATCATCGAATATGGAGCCTATCTGATTATCTCTGCTTCTAGTGTGAACCAACTCCGTCAAAGACGACAAGTGGTTTTGAACTACTTTGATGATATGGGAGTTGAAATTAGTGAAGCCTCTCAAGACGGACCTTATCTCTTTCAAGCGCTGCTTTATGGAGAAAACCTCCAAAAGAAAACTCGCACTTGGACACATATGGTCACAGCTCGTGGATTTTCAGAACTCATGCCCTTCACCAATACCTCTTCTGGGAACCGTATTGGTTGGTATATCGGCCGAGTAGATAATTGGACAGGTCGTTGGGACAATATTGCGAAAGCTATTGATTCCTCAAAGAACATTGTACTTTACAATGCGACAGTCGGAAATAAGGAAGATATCGCTGGAAAGATTACCAAGAACCCACACATCATTATTACGGGGGCGACAGGTCAAGGAAAATCTTTCCTTGCTCAGATCATCTTTTTAAGTGTGGCTTTACAAAATGTTAAAACCCTTTATATCGACCCTAAACGTGAACTTAGAAATCACTACCAAGAAGTGATCAACTCACCTGAATTTGCACGTCTCTATCCTGAACGCAAGAAACAGATTGAGAACTTTAACTTTGTGACACTGGACAGCTCGCTTCCATCAAACCACGGAGTCTTAGACCCTATTGTCGTTCTAGATAAAGAACAAGCTGTAGAGGTCGCAAAAAACATGCTTGAGTTTCTACTACAAGCCGTAGATGATGTCACCATGGACCAGAAAACAGCGATCACAGAAGCTATTAATGCGATTGTAGAAAAACGAGTCGCTGGTGAGAAAGTTGGCTTTAAGCACGTCCTAAAAGTGCTGAGAGACGCTACTTCCTCAGAAATTGCTTCGGTTGGTCGTTATCTGACCTCAATTGTCACAAACTCTATCTTGGAACTAGCCTTTTCAGATGGGACCACTCAAGGCCTTAACTATGAATCACGAGTGACCATCCTAGAGGTCAATAACCTCAAACTACCAAAGGACGATTCCACAAAAATTTCAGATCATGAACGCAACTCTATTGCCCTCATGTTTGCGCTTGGTGCCTTCTGTACCCACTTTGGAGAACGAAATGAAAATGAAGATACCATTGAGTTCTTTGATGAAGCATGGATTCTTATGAAGTCCGCAGAAGGAAAAGCCGTTATCAAAAATATGCGTCGGATTGGACGCTCCAAAAATAATACCTTGGCACTGATTACTCAATCTGTACATGATGCAGAAAATGACGATGATACAACAGGTTTTGGGACCATCTTTGCTTTCTATGAAAAGTCTGAACGAGAAGATATCTTGAAACACGTCAATCTTGAAGCCACTGAACGCAATCTCGAATGGATTGATAATATGATCTCTGGCCAATGCCTGTACTATGACGTGTATGGCAATCTCAATATGATTTCCGTACACAACATCTTTGAGGATATTGATATGCTTCTTAAGCCAATGAAAGCTACGGTATCATCAAGTCTTGAAAACAAATACGCTAGTTAGGAGGTGAATCCATGCAAGAAGCTTTTGACAAACTAAGGGGAGTAGATATCTTCTCTCTCAAGTCCTACATGGAGCCAACTGGGTTTGCTTCCTTTAACGGGGCTTGGGTACTGATTAATGAGCTTTTCGTCAACTTCTTCTTTTTCATTCTAAACGCAGTGGTGGGCTTCTTTTCTTTGCTGATACGAATTCTTGAAAAAATTGATCTCTACTCTAGCTATAAGAACTATGTCTTTAATGGAGCGATGAATATCTGGAAAGGATTCATCGGTTCAAGTTCTGGTGGAGTCGCAAAACAATCACTCGTTTCAATGTTGCTTCTAATCCTAGCTTTCTATCTCTTTTACCAGTTTTTCTTTTCGAAAGGAGCTTTTTCAAGGACTCTCCTTCATGTCTTTCTAGTTCTCATCCTTGGCTTTGGTTATTTTGGAACAATCGCTGGAACATCAGGTGGTCTGTATCTACTAGATACCATTAACCATGTCTCTCAAGATGTCACTAAAAATATCACGAATATTAAGGTGGAGTATGGCAATAATAAATCCATTAAAATTGGCGATTCCATGGCAGATAGCTATATTGCAGAAACCTCTTATAAAGCTTACGTCTTCGTCAATACAGGTCAAGAAAATGGGAAATATAAGAATAGCCAAGATGGGAAACAAGAAACTTTTGATGATAGTAAGGTACTAGGAACAGGCGATAAGAATGGAAACTTTAAAGCAGTTAAATCGAAAGATCGCAATAAATATCTAGATGAACTAGGAAATGGAGCCAATGATGATGGTGAAAAGAACCGGTGGGTTTCAGCTATGCCAGATTTCATTTTCACTCGTATGTTTTATGTCATCTTCAAAATCTGTGAAGCCTTTGTATTAGCGATACCAGTTATTTTGATTCAGATGTTAAACGTCATCGCGCAAACACTCGTCTTGATGATGATCCTGCTCTTTCCAATTGTACTTCTAATGTCTTTTGTGCCAAGAATGCAGGATCTGATTTTTGGAGTCTTGAAAGTCATGTTTGGTGGATTGCTTTTCCCAGCTATCACGAGTCTATTGACTCTATTAGTCTTCTACATTGAAAAAATGATAGAAAATATCGTCATTACTGGCTTTGATGGTATCCTTAAAACTCTTCCATCCTTGATCATCTTTGGCCTTGTCTTTAAACTACTCATCTCAGTTGTCTCAAAAGGACTTGTATATTTCCTTCTATGGAAATACAAAGCTGAACTGATTCAATTCATTCTTGGATCTAAAGCACGAATGGTTGCGAATGATATTGGAAACAAAGTTGAAAAAGGAGTCACAAAGACCAGAGAGGTGGCTTCACAAGTACCATCTAGAAGCCTTTCATCTGCTCAACACCTTGGGAACTTTGCCTTAGCAGGTGCTGGTTTTGGAGCTGGGATGATGATGAATGCCAAGAGTCACTTCCAAAATGTTGGTTCTTTCTTTACCAATAAGGAATCAGAGCACCAACCCGATGAAGTGCTCCCAACAGAAACACTTGAGACGCCAACAAGTCCGGATGCTCCAGAACCAAGGATTCCAAAAACAAAGACAACGCTTGAAAGTGTTAAACCAGTTGAAGAAAAAACACCAACTCCTTCAATGGAATCCCCAATCACAGCGGAGCCAACATCAAGTTCAAACGAGGAATTTCAAACTCTTAAAGAAGAATGGATTTCTCCATTTAAACAACTCCGCATTAATAGTATTGAGCGCAAATTAGAGGAATATAAAGATCCTCAAGCCATGTACAAAGCTCAAGGATCGAATGCTTTCACTCGTGCTTATAGAAAGACTATGACACGAGATGATAAATTAAGAGCCAATATTGAACGAAGAGACCGATTAACAGAACGCTTAAAACAACTCAGAGGAGAATGATATGAATACCAAAATACGCTCAAGAACTTCTTTTTCAAGAGTTCTTGAAGAAACTCTTTATCAGGCCTACCAAGAAGGAAAACGCTCAGTCGATTTCCTTCTTTTATTTCCAGTCACAGAACAAGAGCGAGACCAAATCATCCTACAGGTTAAGTCCTATTCAGTCGTTTTAGATGCAAAATGGCGTTTTGGGACGGTTTTGTTCACTGCTTATATAAGACATTAACTAGAAAGGAGAATCGATGAAAAAACTAAAATGGTTTCTATTAGCTGGTCTCATTCCTCTCTTTCTACCGGTCCTCATTATCATTATCCTTATGGGAGCTGTCGGAGGTGGCGGAACAAATGGCTCACCCCAATCCCAAAATGGAGTGACTTATGCGGATCACTGGTCAGATGGAGATCCCTATACTCATAACTTACTTGTTCATCGCTTCGGTATCACGGCAGAGCAATTAGACGGCTTTTTAGATACGTTAGGAATCTCCTATGATAAGAACCGAATTAATGGAAAAAAGCTTCTCGAATGGGAAGCTAAATCAAATCTTGATGTTCGTGGAATTGTTGCGATCGCACTGAATGAAAGTTCCCTTGGAACTGCTGGTGTGGCCACCAATCCTGGAGCCAATATGTTTGGTTTTGGTGCCTATGACTCCAACCCAGAATATGCCAATAACTTTAATGATGAGATTGCTGTTGTAGGATTAACCCAACAAACCATCATTGGGAATAAAAACCAAACCTTCAAAATTCAAGATGATAAGGCTAAAAAGTTTGCGAATGGAACACTCAATCCAGCAACTGATGGTGGAGTCTATTTCACAGATACCACTGGATCAGGAAAAAGACGTGCTGAAACCATGCAAAAATTGGATGCTTTCATTGATGAACATGGAGGAACACCAAAAGCTCCAGAACAAACGACAGGTAAAACTAGAGATGGCGGAGGAGTAACTTCAAATGATATACCATTAGGTTACAGTCTGACAACTGCTATTGATACCACAGGATATATCACTAGTACCTATCCTTGGGGACAATGTACCTGGTATGTCTTCAACCGAGGAAAACAAGTCGGGGTCAACTTTGATCCATTTATGGGAAATGGTGGACAATGGATGAATAAGCCAGGTTTCACAACAACCCATACACCAACAGAATACTCTGCTCTATCATTTAGCCCTGGACAAGCTGGAGCTGATCCAATATACGGACATATTTCATTTGTGGAGCAAGTTAAATCAGACGGCTCAATTCTCGTCTCAGAATGTAATGTGAAAGGATTAGGGATCATTAGTTACCGTACATTTGATGCGGAAACTGCCAAACAATTTACTTATGTTATCGGACATTAGAAAGGAATAGAAATATGATTCAAGTTGTAGATAAAAATGATTTAATGGAATTGATTGGATATTCCGAAACTCAAGCTAGTAAATTAATACGAAAAGCAAAGAGCCAGCTTGTACAAGAAGGATTTGAATGGTATAAGAATAAACGTATTGGACGTGTACCAATTATTACAGTTGAATCCATTCTTGGTTTTCAAATACAATTAAAAAATGATATAATTGAAGGGAACCTTCAAAGCGCTGTCATGACTGAAGGAGAAAAATAGCATGGCGGTAATTAAACAGGACGATGGACTGTGGCTAGTTGATATTAGTGATGGTAAAAGTTCCTTAACTGGCAAACGTATACGACACCGCAAATCTAATTTTTTAACGAAAAAAGAAGCAGAGGAATATGAGGCCTATTACCGTATCCATAAGTTAAATCAGATACAGAATACACAAAAACTCACCATTTCCTCTCTTTATGTAATGTTAAAAGAAGAAGATGAGCTTCGTGGAAATAAAAGAGGTACAGTAGATACCCAGAACTCATACTATACCCAATATGTATCGCGATTCTTTGAAAATGCTGATATGTCTTCAGTTACCATTCAAGATGTAAAAAAATATAGAGATTGGTTAATTGAACAGCCTAGTGTAAAAGGTGGCACACTTACAGCAACGCATATTAACCAACAAATGATTTTTGTTCATAAGTTGTTTGATATCGCTATTTCAAAAGGTTTTAGACAGGATAATCCATGTGATGCTATTCGGAAACTTCCAGAAAAGCATAAAGAAATGTCTTACTATACTCCTGAACAATTCAAGGAGTTTGAGTCCTATTTCGAAGAAAGTGAATATCCTTTTAAACTTCTATATCGTGTACTCATGTTTACGGGAATTCGTATGGGAGAGGCACTTGCCTTAACTTGGAGAGATGTTTTTCTTGACGAGGGATATATTAAGATCCGTAAGTCAGCCTATTATCGCAATGGGAAAACACATATTGGATCTGTAAAGACAACTCAATCAAATAGAGAAATCTACATCCATAAAGCTTTTGTGAATGAGTTGAAAAACTGGAAGTCAGTACAAAGCCAGAGGCTGTCTAAGCTAACTGATTCAACAGATGATTTGCAGATTTTCCAATTTTCAGGGGAACCTATGACTGCTCCGAATGTCTCTAACTTTAGAGCAGCATTCAAGAAAAGATTGCCAGAAGATTTCAAATTGATCCGAAACCATGATTTTAGGCATTCGCATGTAGCCTTTTTGATAAATCAGGGATTGAGGAGAGGAGAAGGAAAGGATTATATCTTTTTCACACTGATGAAACGACTAGGACATAGTTCTATCAATACAACAATAAATATCTACTCACATTTGTTCCCATCACAACAAAAAGAGGTCGCTAACGCATTTGACGATTTTTAAAAAAATGGGCAGAAGTGGGCAGTAAAAATAGAACAATAGGGTCTAAACCCTTGATACGAAAGGAATCTAGAAAACATTATGATGAATATGCAAAATATGATGAAGCAAGCTCAAAAATTGC
>QFCH01002732.1_pt1 | contig 51369 bp, 46 predicted proteins | sample 5346071 | NCBI WGS metagenome assembly QFCH01 (sample SAMN09062255, study PRJNA434731) | Human gut metagenome, whole genome shotgun sequencing project. | isolation source: stool timepoint B chromium assembly | host: Homo sapiens | collected 2015
CCGAAGGACGCAAGCTCCTGCGCATCGAGGTGCGTAACTCGCAAACTCCGATCGAGAAGAAGCCCGAGTGGATCCGCACGACCGCCAAGGCCGGCGAGAACTACCAGGACATGCGCTCCCTTTCGCATGCCAAGGGTCTGCACACGGTGTGCGCCGAGGCCGGCTGCCCCAACATCTACGAGTGCTGGCAGGACCGCGAGGCGACCTTCCTGCTTGGCGGTGCCCTGTGCACGCGCCGCTGCGACTTCTGCGACATCGCGACGGGCCGTCCCACGGAATACGACAAGGACGAGCCGCGTCGTATCGCCGAGTCCGTGCGCGACCTCGACCTGCGCTACGTGACGATCACGGGCGTGACCCGCGACGATCTGCCCGACGGCGCGGCATGGCTCTATGCCGAGACCTGCCGCCTCATCCACGAGCTCAACCCGGGCACGGGCGTCGAGCTCCTCGTCGATGACTTCCGCGGTCAGGCCGAGTCGATCGACATGGTCATCGAGGCCGGCCCGCAGGTCTTCGCGCACAACCTCGAAACGGTGCCGCGCATCTTCAAGAAGATCCGCCCCGCCTTCAACTACGACCGCTCGCTCGCCATGATCAAGCGCGCCCACGACGGCGGCATGGTCACCAAGTCAAACCTGATTCTGGGCATGGGCGAGACGCGCGAGGAGATCAGCGCCGCCATGCGCGACCTGCACGCGTCGGGCTGTGACCTGCTGACCCTCACGCAGTACCTGCGCCCCTCTCCCCTCCACCACCCGATCGACCGCTGGGTCCACCCCGAAGAGTTCGTCGAGCTGGCAGCGGAGGCCGAGGAGCTCGGCTTCGCCGGCGTCATGGCAGGCCCTCTCGTGCGTTCTTCGTACCGCGCGGGCCTGCTGTGGGCCAAGGGCATGCGCGCCCGCGGCTTTGAGATCCCCGAGCAGCTGCGCCACATCGAGAACTCCGGCTCGACGCTGCAGGAAGCCGGCTCCGTCCTGGCACGCCTGAAGGAGCGCTCGGAGCGCCACGCGGCGATGGCCGCGACGGCCGCCTCGGCCTCGTGATCCCCGACTATTCTCCCGCGCGAGCGCTCCTCGCGGCGGCGCGTCGCCATCCGAACCGGCTGTCCCTGGTGGACGCGGCGACCGGCGAGGAGTGGTGCGTGCGCGAGGCGGCGCACACGGTCGCTCGCCTCGCCGCCGCCTTTGAAGACGCCGGTATTGGCGAAGGAACGCGCATCGCCGTCATCGGTGCGAACTCACCGTGGCACTACATCGCCGCCGTAGCAGCCTCGTGGCTGCGCGCGGTCGCGGTTCCCCTGTCTCCGCGTATGCCGTCAGCTGCGCTGGCCTCGATGTGCGAGCAGGCGGGCGTCTCGTGGGTGTTTCTCGACGAGGCCTCTTCCGCCCACGCTCCTGCTCTATCCGGCGCGGGCAGCACAGGTCGCGTCGTTTGCGGATCTGTCGGCGTGGGTGGATCGCGCTGCGCCCCATCGAGAAGCGCTCCCCCGCGCGCTGCAGGGACCGAGCTCGCCGCCATCTTGTTCACGTCGGGGTTCGACGGGCACTCCTCGTCCCCGTCGAGCTCACGCACGAGGTCATGTGGTGGGGATCGACGAACTTCCGGGAGGGCTTCGACTACGCGCCGACGTCGTCGGTCGTGGGTGTATGCGCACCCGCAAGCCACATCGGGAGGCTTCAACGGCACGTCGATGGACGTGTGGACGCACGGAGGAACCCTCGTCACGCTCGGTTTCCCGGGCTCCTTCGACGCGCGCGCCGTCATCGACGCGATCGAGCGATACGGGATCACGATGATGTTCGCCGTGCCCGCGATCGTCCGCGCTGCAATCCTCGACGAACATGAGCGCGGCGGCGGGGACCTGTCGTCGTGGGTGCGCCCCCTCATCGGCGGCGACGCGATGACGGCGGACCTCGCGGAGGCGATGCGCACGGTCGGCCTGTCCCCCATTCATGTGTGGGGCATGACCGAGACCTCCGGGGCGGGTACGGTCGCCACACCCGATTCTTTAGCTCCAGCCGGATCGCTGGGGGTTCCCTTCCCCTACGTGGACCTGCGCGTCATGGCCACCGACAAGCGCGAAGCCGACACAGACGAGATGGGCGAAATCTGGGTCCGCGGGCCCGGCGTCGTGAGCGGCGAGGAGTGGCTGCGCACCGGCGACCTTGCCACTCGGGATGCCCACGGCTGGCTGCACATGGTGGGACGCGCCCACCGCATGATCAACACGGCCGGCGAGCTCGTCGCGCCCCCAACTGTCGAGCGGGCTCTACGCTCGCTCGGGACGTCGTGTCGGATGCGCTTGTCGTGGGACTGCCGGATGAACGCTGGGGGCAGATCGTCGCCGCACTGATCATAGCCTCTCCGCAGGGCCGCGCCCAGGCCTCGTCGTTGAGTGCCGATGCACTGTCCGAGGCCCTGCGCGATTCGCTTGCACCGTGGGAGAAGGTGCGTCGTATCCTGGTCGTCGACGCGCTCCCGACCACAACGACGGGCAAGCCCGGATCCGGTCGCGGCAGCACACCTCTTCGACGCGTGAGGCCATTGGGCCCAGCGTGCGCCAGACCTCACAAAGTATCGGCACCATATTTAGGTAAGATTAGCCTTGCTTAATTGAAGGAGAGTCTTATGTCCCGCCACCGCATTGTCATCATCGGTTCCGGCTTCGCAGGCCTGACGGCAGCTCGTCGACTGAAAAACGCCGACGCCGACATCACCATCCTGGCCCGCACATCGCACCATCTCTTCCAGCCCCTGCTATACCAGGTCGCGACGGGCATTCTCTCCGAGGGCGACATCGCCCCCACCACGCGCGAGATCCTGCGCGGTCAGAAGAACGTGACCGTCCTGCAGGCCCTCGTCGAGGAGATCGACGTCGAGACTCGCACCGTCAAGTGGCGCAACCACAACAAGCATGAGCAGACCGAATACGACACGCTCATCGTCGCGGCGGGTGCGGGCCAGTCCTACTTCGGCAATGACCACTTCGCGGTGTTCGCGCCGGGCATGAAGACGATCGACGACGCCCTCGAGCTGCGCGCGCGCATTTTCGGCGCCTTCGAGCTGGCCGAGATCGAAACCGACCCGACTGCGGTTGACAAGCTGCTGACCTTCGTCGTCGTGGGCGCCGGCCCGACCGGCGTCGAGATGGCCGGACAGATCCGCGAGCTCGCCTCTCACACGCTCAAGGGCGAGTTCCGCAACATCGACCCGACCAAGGCGCGCGTCATCCTGGTGGACGGCGCGGAGCATCCCGCTGCCCCCCGTTCGGCGAGGAGCTCGGCATCAAGACCGAAGAGGCCCTCGCCAAGCTTGGCGTCGAGATGAAGATGAACGCCTTCGTCACCGGCGTGGACTCCGAGGGCGTGACCCTCAAGTACAAGTCTGGTGAAGAGGAGCGGATCGAGGCCGTGTGCAAGGTGTGGGCCGCCGGCGTCGCCGCGAGCCCGCTGGGCCGCGCGCTCGGCGAGGCCACGGGCGCCGAGGTGGACCGCGCGGGACGCGTCACCGTCAACAAGGACCTCACCCTGCCCGGCCACCCCGAGATCTTCGTGCTCGGCGACATGATGGCCTTCCCGGGCGTCCCCGGCGTCGCGCAGGGCGCGATCCAGTCCGCGCGCTTCGCCGCCGACACGATCGCCGCTCGCCTGGCGGGCCGCGCGCCCAAGGCCACCGAGTTCGTCTACAACGACAAGGGCTCGATGGCGACGATCGCGCGTTTTAAGGCGGTCGTGAAGATGGGCAACACGAAGCTGACCGGCTTCGTCGCCTGGGTGGCCTGGTGTTTCCTGCACCTGCTGTACATCGTCGGCTTCAAGTCGCAGGTGGGCACACTGGTCAGCTGGTTCTTCAGCTTCCTGTCCGGCGCACGCCCCCAGCGTACGACCACGAACCAGCAGCTGGTGGGCCGCCTCGCCCTGGAGCAGCTCGGCGCCGGCGCATCAGGCAAGCTCGTCGTCGGTGAAGACGTCGTCGAGGAGCGCGAGGAGGACTGACGCGCGTCGCACGCGCTGCTCGCAGCAAACACTGAGGGGCCGGAAGCATCAACTTCCGGCCCCTGAGCATTTTGTGGGCCTTCCCAAGCGATTCTCAAACAAGCGTCCGGCGCTGAAATCGTTGATTTCCCGTGTTCTCAAGGGCTCCGAGCGACGCGGACCGCGGAACCGAACCCCTAAGAGACACGATTCGCGGGGCGCAGTCGCGAAGAATCCGGCGAAGTCTCAAACACGATTGACCACCGAGCAGCGCGTAAACCTGCTCGCGGACTATGAGGCCGGGATCCCCGTCCGCGCGATAGCCGCGAAGTACGGAGTGCACCGTGGCACGATCCCGAAGTTCGTGCTTGGTTCTGGCGGTACTTTACGGACTCCTGGCCTCGATGAAGCTGGCCGTGTCCGCGCAACAGCTCTCTATGCCGACGGGCTCACCTTGAAGGAGGTCGCTGAGAAGCTTGGTGTTGATGACAAGACGGTTCGCAATGCCGTGGTCCAGGAAGGTGGCAGGCTGCGTCCGCGCGGTCGTCGGCCGGCTCACGCGAACACGAAGTAGAACGAAATCACGTACAGCGACTTGAGCCACACGCGGAGGGATGCGAGGGCTGCGACCCCGATCCTGAGTCCGAAAACGGACACGAAGTGGAGACGCCCCTCAGAGTCAGCGTGCAATCTCTCGGTAACCAGCCGGAACGAACCGCAGATCATCTGGATGGTGATAGATATTGTTGATCGCGTGAGCGGCAGTGTATTCGTTCATCATTTTCTCAATTGATGTGGTGCCTACTATCGCATCGTCCAGTTCTCCTGAACGCGCTTGCGCAACCAAGCCGCTTAGGTCATCCTCTGAGCCAACGTTTTCTAACGGGTCACGCATGATAATCCCAATCCGGCGTGTCATCGGATACAGAACAAAGCGTGCATTGCTCACGCCAACACCCATCCAGGTGCCAGGTTGCTCGTACGCGACCAGGGACACAGGCGAGTCCGATGTGATGAGTGACCGTCGGGTGAAGCGAACTAAGGTCCAGGGTCTTGCCGCGATAAATCCAGCGACAGGTTCGGTCACCTGACCCATCATGTCGATACGGTCCCGGGCGGTGTACGGAATCACTACTCCGTCGTCCTCCGTTACCAATTTCAGTAGTTCCTCGGCTTCTTCGTCGGTAATCGGCTGCCCGGCAGTGTCAGATGCCCAGCGTGTCATTCCATCCATGCCCAGATGGGCGACAGCCGACTTGACCAGTCTGGACGCCGTCGATTCCATAAGTCGGCGTTGCTCGGGCCCTCGAATGATCTGCAAAGCAATAAACTCCGCAAGTGTGTTTCGGTCTAGCTGAGGGAGCGGCCACTCGCCCTTCACTACTCGCTCAAAGAGGAGGGCTGTCTCGGTCTCAATACCTGCACCGAGTGCCTTTTCAAAAACGTCAGAGCCATGTGGATGGCCTGGCATCGAGTACAGGTGGTTTTCTGCCCCTGTCTCCCGCACGCGCGAGGTACGGCTTCTCCGCTCTGGCTGGCGAATCGTTGTGATTCGTCCGTTCTCGTCCGCGAAGCACCGCAGGACGAACTGCGGATTGAAATGATGGAGCTTCGAAACGGTCATAGTGCAAAACCATCTACAGGCTTCGGGCTCGAACGGCACTGCTTAGGCAGCTACGCGTAGTCTTCAGCGTTCCAGTAGATAGCTTGATCAACCGAATCGGAACCCAAACAGGCCGCCAGCGTCGGTTTCATCAGTAAGTCGGGTGCTCAGCATGTACGGATCGGCGTCGAAGGCGCCGTCGCTCTGGGCTTCCACAGACGCTAGGAAGTCTGAGTTGAGTGTCACGATGTACTGGAAACCGTAATGTTCGGCGAGCCGGGCTCCGATGTTCAGGCATGAGGCAACCTGACGTCCATCGATTGCATCAAAGAGATGGCTGTCATGGACGAGTATTCGAGGTGCTCTCCCCACTTTGATCGCCGCGATCGTGCAGACCGTATCGAGCATGAAAGTCTCGACGCTTCGGACTCCTGTGCTCGCGTCTCCGGATATGCGTGGAGTAACCCCGAGCAATCCTTTGACAGTTGGTGTGACCAGGAGCGAGGCTTCCCGGTCTGTGTATATTTCGGCACCCAGTTCGCCAAACAGAGCGATTGAGTCTCCAAGAGAATCGCCTCTCTCGTTCAGTTCGGTGCGGACCGAGGCGACTAGTTCCGCGGTGCGCAACTTGATGGTGTCGCCGATGGTGCTGATTGAGTTTGCCGCTTCGAGGCGCCGTTCGAGGTCGGCAACGTCGGACTCTTGCTTCGCGAGATCACGTTGGAGGCTGAGGAATGTGTCTAGCGCGACAGTCTCGTTGAGTAGGCGCATGACTTGCGATCTTTGCTCATCTAGGCTGCGCCGTTCCGCATCGATTGCTTCAAGTCGTTTGCGGACGGCACCAAATTCTTGCTCCAGAAATGATCGTCTGTTGCGCACAACGGATTCGTGAAACGCTTGGACCTCGCTGTAACGTCTGCTCACTGTGTCGGGGAGTACGAGGCCGATTTCTGCGTAGACACGTTCGAGACGTGCTGCCAGATCATTGTTCTGGATGCTGGCAATTTCATCCTGCAGCGCTTCCTCGAGTTCCCGCAGTCGACGTTGAAGGGAGAGCGCCTCGTCGTTGATCCGCTGAATCGAACCGCTGAGGCTGTCAGCGTCGCGCTGGTGGTCGGCGTACTGCTCATCTACCTTGAACGAACGCAAATCATTCTGAGTGCGGTCGCGCTGCCGACGCGCTGTCGCGAGTTGCGCCCGCAAAGCTGATTCATCGAGTGAGAGATGCGCGATCGCTCCCTCTTTCACTGCTGCGCGAATCGCTTTGCCTTGTTTGGTCAAGCGATCAACATCACCTGCTTTGCCAAGTATCTCCGGTGACAGGCCGAGCATGAATCCGAGCTTGACTCCGGATTCCCAGTCTGCCTCTGATTGGTGGCCTTTGATTGGATTCCCGAAATACGTCCGGATGAGTTGGCCCCAGATTTGTCCCGCTGTCGGGCGACTAGCATCCTCTGGGATGCGGAAGACACTGCGGCTAAGCAACTCGCGCCATTCATCTACATGCAGGTCAGTTGCCCCGCCGGTGGCGGACCAGCCCAAGACTCGGACCCGTGTCGCAGGCGACACAGCACGAGTGACTGTGACCTCGTCTACCACCTCGTCATCGGCCGAGGGTAGTGACAGAGTTGCTGTGAACGAGTGCTCGGCCAGTTCGGGCACTTTGAACTCTGATGCGAGGTCGCCACCGAGAACGTACTTCAGCACCTTGACGAAGCTAGTTTTCCCAATGCTGTTACGACTATCGCCCTGCTCCGACGTTTCTGTGCGGTCTGCAACCAGAATGTTCAGACCTTCACGGAAGTGCAGGGTCTTGAATCGCGGGTCGGACGAGGTCAGGGAACTAAGAAACATGAACGCGCCTGATGAAGCGGTCTGCCGAGGTGTCGATGAGGTTCATCGTGTACAAGGTGGACAGAGCCAGGGCAAACCAGTCGAACGTGATTCGTCTTTCCTTGGATGCGGAACGTTCGCGAACGCTGAATCTCTCCCACAAAGTGGATACAGACGAGGGGTCGTGAAGTTCGTCCAGAATCTCCGCACCGATGGTGATGAGGGCACGGTCGGACGAGACACCTTTAGTGGGTAGCAACATCGGGCACCTCCAGAGTTACTTCGAGATTCTCTTCGGGCGGCGTCTCAAATATGTGACAGGAGTCAAAGAAGTAAGACACCACAGCAAACGCAGCATTCGCCCGCTTACCGTCCATTCGGAAGTTAGCACCAGCCACTGACACGTAAAGTCGCTCAAGTATCTCAGCAGGAACTTCGGTCACACTGCGGGCCTCTTGATACAACGCCCGGAACCTCTCTCCATGAGCGTCGTAGAGACTCGGGTCAGATGACTCCGCGTACCATCGGTCGATCCGAGGCGCCAGGACCCTGCCAGCATTGAACTCAAGTCGGCTGGCCGCCGGCATTGCATTGAAATCCATCTTGGTTGCCGGAACCGGGCGAACATCGCCGCCGCTCTCAACGACCACACTGGAACTGTCGAGCGCGTCGAGTAGAGGTAGGAGATCAGCGAGTTCAACGTTCGCAGTCCCAGGCGCTCCAGGGAAGATCTCGTTCAGAATAGATGTCTCAAGGGTTCCAACAACCTCGACCCAGAGGTCTTCGGACTTGACAAGACGGATAGTCAGCGGGCGTTCGACTCCTAGTCTGTGCGCCTGTTGGAGTCTGGTAAGAACTTTCAGAGATTCGGGCCCCACGGGGGCGTTCGTCACGAACTTCCAAGTGTGGAAACTGTTCCACTGAGATAGTCCACGCGCGAAGTCGGAGCCGATCTTTGCAGCGAGTTCGCGTTCGGCACTCCGAGCTGGGCGTTGGCCGTAGCAAGCGTAGAAGAGCGTTCCTGCTTCAGCGAGGCCGTCGCACCCTCCGTCGCCGAGCCTTCCAGAGGGGTCGGGGTTCACAAAGTCGTCGTGAAAACGCCCAAGCACCAGTGAGACGTAGTCCTCGAATGCAGTGCCGGACTTGAAGCATTCCTGTTGATGGCGGAAGTGATACCAGTCACGCCAGTTCGCAGTGAGTAGCATCGTCACCTCCGTCGTCATCAGCGTCGACCGGGTGGCCGCTCACTTCCAGACAATCCTATCGAGTGGCCTGTTCGGGTGACCGAGGGCGAGCGCGTGGCCGAGACTATCGAGAGCTTGCGAAAACTTCGCGCACGCGGATTCGTGCGAGCAGGATTAGGCTGACGGGTCCCATGATGATGAACTTCATCGTGTTCCACAGGCAGAGGAGGACGAGGAGGTTGAGCCATCCGGGTCCGCCGTTTGCGATGAGGGTGGTGAAGGTGCTCGCAGCGAGGAGATAGGGCGCGGCGAGGAGCATCGCGGGTACGCCCCATTTGAGTCCTCGGCGGGTGCGGATGGCGTCGAGGAGGATGTTGGTGGGCATGTAGCGGCGCAGGAATGCGCGGGTGTGGACGCTGAGGGTCCAGAGCTGGCGGATCATGACGGGGTTTCCTCTCACATGCACGACGGATCGTCGGAGGCGGTGCGTGTGTGAGTGGCCTTGCGGCCTGCCCCTAGGAGCGTCATATCAAGGAGAAATCCGCCTCACCGTCAAGGGTACGACGCACCGGCGACATTCGGAAGGGCAATCGATCACAGGTCGCGGCTCGCACCTTCGCGCCGCACCGTTCGTGCCGGGTCATTGCTGCCCTCTACACTGGTGAGGTCGCGGAGCCTGGCGAGGGCGGCTTTCGCTCGTGCCGCGTCGATCTTCTGTGCATCGCTATCGGGTGCTGGACCGAGCGGGGTGCGTGTGGTGATGCCGTAGCGGTCGCGGTATGCGGCGACCGTTCGCGCTTGCCGTTTCCACGCTGCTGCGGCTCTTGCATCTGCCGGTGTGTCTCCGAGCGCGAGCGACCATTCCTGCCGTTCGGTGAGGGCTTGGTCGAGGACGGCTTCGGCACGTTGTTGGATTAGGTCGCGCCGGTCCGTGAGTGCCTTTCGCATCTCGGTGGACATGGGCCCGGTTGCTTCGGGGATGAGGCCGGCGATTAGGCGGGGTGCCTTGCGGGTGCGCCCGGAACCAGCCGGCCTCTCGGTGGCGCGGGCGAGGCGGTGGTGAAGGACGGAGGCGATGTCGTCGGCATCGCCGAAGCCGCGGGCTGCGACCAGGCGTGGCATGAGGGCGTCGATGTTGTGGTGGTTCGCTTCTGCCCGGCGGAGTTCGGCGGTGAGGGCGCCGAATGCGTCGGAGTGGATTGTGTCGTTTGCTTCGTTCGGGGTGAGGCCGGATTCGCGGATGAGGGTGGCGAAGCGGTCGTGTTGGGCGGCTTGCGCGATCGTCTCGTACTCGGCCGCGAGCTGTCCCACTGACCCCCAGGCTTCGTGTTCGGCGGTGATGGTCTCGTGCGCGGAGAGTTCGGCGCCGACGTGCTGCAGTACCCCGTAGAGCACGCTCCGTGCGGTCGCATCAGGGTCGTCCGCAGGGTGCGGGGTGGTGTGGTTGTCGTCGGGGCGGTCGGTGGCGACGTAGACGAGGTTCGCCTGTCTACCGCGGGTCATCGCGACATACAGGTTCTCCCGCGTCGTAGACGGATCAGCGAGCGCATGGGAGGTGTCCGTGGTGATGCCTTGCGCCCTATGGCCCGTTACTGCGTATCCCAGATCAACGTGATCGGAGACATAGTCAGCGGGGAGGATCACGGTGCCGCGACTGTTCGCGCGGCGGGCGGTGAGTGATCCGTCATCGCGAATGTCGGTGACGGTCCAGCGCTCCCCGTTGCGCACCCATCCTCGCGTGGTGTGGAGTCGGCGGTCGTTCTTCCTAGTGATGATCGTGTCACCAATCCCGGCGCGGGCGTCGCCTTGGAGGGCGACTTCGCGGCGGGCGTTCACCGTGCCGTCGAGGATGAGGTCAGCGCGGGCACGCTGATTCAGGGCGTGGACGGATTCGGTCGAGTCCGCGATCAATACCGTCGAAAGCCTGGCGAGAGTATCGGTACGCCAGGCGGTGTAGGCGGCGTCGATCATCGCCTCAGTGTTCCCGCCGGTGATGCGACCGTGGGTGGCGTAGGCGTCGATGGCTTCGGTGTGGCCGTGGCGAAGGTCGAGGGAGGCGGTCTTCTCCCAGTCGTTTAGGAATCGGTGCACGTCGAGCAGTTCGGGTGCGTCGTTTCGTTCGTGGACGAGGAGGGAGAACGCGCCGCCGGCGGTGACGGATTGCAGTTGCGCCCAGTCACCCACCAACAGCGCCTTCGCGCCCACTTCGGCCGCGTGCTCTGTGATGCGGTCGAGTGAGAGGGTGCCGGCGAGGGAGGCTTCGTCCACGATCACGAGCTGCCCCTTGCGGAAGGACGCGCCGGCGTTCTGGTGGTCTTGCCACCACTTCGCGGTGTTCTCCGCCCGTATACCGAGATCGTCAGAGAGTACCTGCGCAGCCACCGCCGACGGTGCTAGCCCTACGACGCTGCCGCGCCCATGCTCTCGTTCCCACGCAGTCCGCAAAGCACGCATCGCCGTCGTCTTCCCGGCCCCGGCCGGACCAACAAGCACATCCACTGCTCGACCTGAGATCGCAATGCCGGTGAGGGCGGCGGCTTGGTCGTCGGCGAGGAGCCGGCCGTCGCGGTCCGGGCGACGGGTGACCTTCTCGATCACCTCAACCGGAACTGTGGGTGCGGTCATGGTGCGGGCGTGCTCGAGGAGTCGGTCTTCCGCCGCAAGGATGTCAGGCGATGAGTAGACCGTCGACGCGATTGGTCGGAATCTGCTGCTGTCGTCAGCCCGACGGAACACAGTCGGGCTGGACGCGAGTTCGGGCGGGGTGAGCTGGATCGACGCGTGCTCGGCGGCATCGACCACCATCCCGACGACGGCTTCACGATCCTGAGTGGTGGCGAACCGGTACGGCATGGTCTGTCGTCCGGCTTCGGCGGTGAGGTTCCAGCGCCGCCAGGTCGACCGCTTCTCACCGACCGCCTCCACCACGCTGCGCCCGAGCGAGGCGATCACGTCCAAAGGGACATCGTCCGCGCGGAGCAACATCTGGGCGTCGTTGGCGGTGACGGTGTGGGCCCAGCGGGTGGCGTCTTCATTGAGAAGGTGTGACGCACGTTCCCGCCACTCGCCGGTGAGGTCCGCGAGGGAGCGGACCTGCTTCTCCGGCCGGGTCTCCAACGTCGCCTGCGCACGCAACTTGATGACCGTCGCCAGCGACGGCTGCCTGCCGTGACGGGCGACGTACTCGGCGATGAGACGGTTCTTCTCCTCGTCAATCTGCCGGGACCTCGATGAGAACTCCGCCACCAGCCGCTCGGGAACCGTGGTGATCGCCCATGCAGGGTTGCGGTCGCGTCCCATCTCTCGCGCCTCCCATGCGACGCCGAAGGTACGGGTGAGGTGGTCGGCGAACACGGCTTCGTGGAGTTCGGAGAGGGCGACGGTCGCGGCGTGGAGGGGGCGACCGTCGAGGGAGCGCCATTTGCCATCATGGACGGTCTGCACCTTGTTCGAGATCACCACATGCGTGTGCAGATGCGGGTCACCCGCTCGCGAGTCGTAGTGATCGAACGCCGTCGCGATCACCCCGGACACATCCGCCTGCGCAACCGCCCCATTGCGCCCTGCCGCGCCGACACGGGTTGCGGCAACCTCACGCTCGATGAACGCAACCATCTCCGCAACCGCCGCGTGATGCGCGTCCGCAATCAGCGATTGCGTGCCCGCGTCGGACACCGCCCACAGTACCGATGCGGACTTCGGAATCGAGAACGTGAAATCGAACCCCGCAACCGCCTTCCGCACCCCACGAGCACGCTCCTCAGCCGCGATTGCGGCGACCGCCTCGGCACGCTCGGTCACGGGAAGGTCGGCGTCGAGCCTCGACGTGCGGTGTTCGATGCGCTCGGTCACGGTTGGGTAATTCCGATACTGGCTACCGAGCGCCTGATCGGTCACCGGGTCGCGGCCCTGTCCAATCAGACGTTGAAGCTGCAGCTCAGAGACCTCGTCGCCAGTCGTGATGGTTCCGCCGCCGAGTGCGATGACGGCTGATCCGAGCCATCGGCCCGGTGGTGTTCCTTCCTCCGTGTAGTACCTCGTCAACGGTGTGGAGAGCACCCGATCACCGTCACCAGTAGCGACGGTGCGCAGGAGGTACTTGTAGCCGTCGCCGGCGGACATCACCCGCATCGAAACTGTCAACAGGCACCGCCCTCTCCTCACCACGAAGGTGAGCTCCGCGGCCCGCGGGTGTGGTGACTTCTGCGGTCACTTTTGGGAGGTGGCGGACCTCGCTTGCAAGACGCGTGACAACCCGTTCGAGCGAACCGCGAGGGATCGGCAGCGCTGGGCGCCGACGGTGCTGGAGCGAGGTGGGAGGCGTCGGCTGAGCGGCGGCGCGTGGGCGGTTCGTGCACCTGGTTGGTGACCAGCTCGGAGTAGCAGCACGGCTCCGGGATCACCGCTCTAGGAGGTTTACCCGTGGCCGACCAGACACTCACCGACCGGGTCGCTCTGCTGCGTGTCGGGTCGCTGTTCTCCGGCTACGGCGGACTCGATCTCGCTGTCGAAGAAGTCTTCAATGCCAGAACGATCTGGTTCTCCGAGATCAACGAGCCCGTCGCCCGCATCTTCTCCCACCACTGGCCCGAGGCCCCGAACCTTGGTGATATCACCGCCATCGACTGGAAAACCGTGCCGCCAGTGGACATCCTCTGTGGCGGGTTTCCCTGCCAGGACGTATCGACCGTCGGGAAGATGGCCGGTCTGAAGCCCGGCACCCGTTCCGGCCTCTGGGCACATATGGCGGCAGCGATCGACGCGCTGCAACCCGACTGGGTCGTGATCGAGAATGTCCGCGGGCTGCTTTCTGCACCAGCTATACGCGCAAACTTCGAAGGAGTCCACGATGAGCAACGCAACATCGCAAATGCAGCCCCCGACGGTGCAACCCCTCGCGATATGGAACGCGACCCGTGGCATCTGGGAGAAACCACAGCTCGACCTCTTCGAGCAGCAGGAGCAGTTTTGGGAGACCTGGCCGACCTCCGGTATGACGCGCAATGGATCGGTCTACCCGCTTCCGCGGTCGGCGCACCCCACCCCCGATACCGGGTCTTCATCCTTGCCCACCGCACTGTTTCGCACTCCACTGGCATCCGACGCAGCTCGCGGGGGCGAGAGCTTGCAACAGGTGAAAGCACGCCGCGGCACGATTGCGCTCAGCCACCAGATCATCGACCTTGCCTTGCACGGCCCGAATGGGTACCCACGTTCCGAGGAGTCAGAGAGCCTGTGGAGGTTGATCGAGGAATTCTTCGACGATGGGGACGTTACGCCGTGCCAGTGACTTACTGGACGCAGATCATCGGTCGCCCGCACCGGCGCCTGCAATCCTGACCGACGCGACTGGCCCGCGGCCCGCACCGGCATTCGTGGAATGGTTGATGGGTTTACCGTCTGGTTGGGTGACTGATGCGCGTCACGAACTCACCACGAATAGTCAGATCACGGCGCTCGGGAACGGAGTCGTCCCCAGGCAAGCGGTTTCGGCCATCTCCAGTTTGTTAAACACCTGGCTGGAGGAGCATCGACCGAGGTCATCCGATCGAGCGGTAAACCCATATCAAGCTGTAGTAGATAGAACCGGGGTGGAGACGGGGGTAGCCGGGAGTTGAGTTAGGGTTCGGCCCGGTTCTGGGACCGACGCAATCAGCGAGCGAGTGTACGGGTGTTGGGGATTTCCCAAGACTTGTGAGCTGGGTCCTTGCTCGCACGCCTCACCGCGGTACAGCACCAATACACTCTCGCAGAGCGAACGCACCACGCTGAGATCGTGCGAGACGAACATCAGTGCCGTTCCGTGCTCCAAGGTGCTGCGATGCAGCAGGTTGATGATCCCAGCCTGTACCGAGACATCCAGCCCCGAAACTGGTTCGTCGGCGATGAGTAGCGCAGGTCGGGCGAGCAACGCCCGAGCGATCGCGACGCGCTGAGCCTGACCTCCACTAAGCTGACGTGCGCGCCGCCCACCGAAGATGTCAGGTTCTAAACCCACATCCGCCAGAGCTTGTGCGGCAAGTTTTCGGGCATGTTGCCGCGAAGTTCGTGTGATTGCTAGAGGTTCAGCAACGATGTCCCGCACCAGTCGATGCGGGTTCAGCGACGCGATCGGGTCCTGGAAGATCATCTGCACGCCCCCAGGCCCTGGGCGGTGGTGAACTGATCCGCCCTGGTATCGGACAGACCCTTGAGCTATCGGTACGAGTCCCGCGATGGCTTTGGCGGTCGTGGACTTACCTGAACCGGATTCACCGACGATGCCAATGGTGGTGCCGGCCTCCAGCGTGAAGGTGACTCCGCGTACTGCATGGACGGGGTCCCGTGGCGAGCCGAATCGTACGTGGAGGTCATCGACTTCGAGCACTGTGGCATTCATGCGACACCCGCCGCGAGAAGCGCACTGTCCCGGCGAGTCGGGTCATCTGGTGTGGAAGCGGTAAACGGTTGCCAACAGGCCACCGTGTGATCAGGATCGGAGCTGACGGGTGCCACGGGTGGGCGAGTTGTGTGGCACACCTCGCTTACCCGTGAGCAGCGCGACGCGAACGGGCAGCCTTGGCGGGGTACAGACATGTCCGGTAGGACGCCAGGGATCGTGGGTAGTGGTAGAGGCACCGGCGTGCTCAGTTTCGGAGTGATGTCCAAGAGCGCGCGGGCGTATGGGTGTGCCGGCGCAGAGAGCATCCGTGCAGAAGGACCCGATTCAACGATCCGCCCAGCGTACATAACAGCGATACGGTCGGTGCGGTCCGTGAGTACGCCAAGATCATGGGTGATGTGAATGAGGCTCATCCTTCTTTCGGTGCGCAGTCTGTCGATGAGGTCAAGGACGGTGCGTTGCATCGTCACGTCCAATGCCGTGGTGGGCTCATCCGCCAGCAGAAGTCGTGGGTTGGATGCCAGCGCCGCAGCGATTCCGATGCGCTGACGCTGCCCCCCGGAAAGGGCAGCAGGAAAACTACGAGCGATGCGCGCTGCGTCGCTGAGTCCTACAGCTTCCAACAGTTCGTGCAGGTAGGCGCGGCGAGAGGCTCGGGTGCGACTGCTGTGCTGTGTCGCTCCTTCGAGTACCTGCTTACCTACGCGTACTAACGGATTGAGTGTGGACGAGGGGTCCTGGAAGATCATCGCCATTTGCGCGGCGGTGGTTCCGCGCCGCTCTCGGGGGGAGCGTCCTAGGATGTCGCGGCCTTCAAAACGGATACTGCCGTTCGACTGGGTTGTGACACCCTGCGGCTGCACCCCGACGATGGCGCGAGCCAGCACTGACTTGCCCGATCCAGATTCGCCAATGATGCCGAGGCTCTCGCCTGGCGCGACCGACAGCGATAGATCCTCAAGCACATGGGAGTGACCAGAGGCCGACGTGAGGCTCATCTGGAGGTCTCGGACCTCTAGCAGTGCTTCCTTCTGGGTGGACATTATGTGTCCTTTCTGGTGAATCGCTCGCCGAGAATGTTGACGGCGAGTACGGTGAGGCACATCACGATTGCGGGGGCGAGCATGATCCATGGGGCACCGGCCAGATGTGTTCGACCTTCCGCGATGAGGCTTCCCCATGACGGGGTGGGTGGCTGTAGCCCGTAGCCGAGGAAGCTCAGGGAGCCTTCCGCGACGATCGCGACGGTGATGGCAGTGAAGGAGTATGCGAGCACCGAGGGGAGCACGGTACGCGCGATTTCCTGGGTCATGAGGCGCACCCGGCTCGCGCCCAGCAGCCGGGCGGCCTGGACGAACTCACGCTCGCGCACACTCAATGTCGCAGAGCGCGCGATTCGCGCGAAGATCGGAATCGTGAGCGTCCCAATCAGAAGCCCAATCGTCCAGTAGTCCGAGCCGACAAGAGACACGACAACCATGATCAGTATCAGTCCTGGAAGTGCGAGCATCAGATCGATAACTGTTCCAATGATCTCGTCGACAATCCGGCCGAAGAATCCCGCGACAATGCCGATGAACGAGCCCACCACGAGCCCTACTGCCAGCGTTAGGGCCGCCACGACGAGCGAGGACAAACCTCCGGCCATTGTCCGAGCGAATATATCGCGACCCGTCGCATCCGTCCCGAACCAGTGGGCAGGACTTGGTGGCTGCATGGCCGCACTGAAATCAGCCCGGAGTGGATCAAACTGCGGGATGAGCATCGACGCGACTGCGCCACCGATCACAATAGTGAGAACTACGGCAGCGAAGATGATCGAGCCGCGCGAGTCCAAACGCATGCCTGGCGTTCTTACCCGGGAGCGGCTATTGCTGAGTGCCGGGCGGGTGTCAGCTTCTTGCGTGAGCACGGCGTGTCCTTGGATCGACGAAGGTGTACAAGATGTCTACGGCTAGCGCGGCGAGGAAAACCGCGATTCCAGAGAAAATGACGATCATTTCAATCACTGGGAAATCGCGTGCGCCTATCGCTGTCACCGCCAGGCGACCCATTCCAGGGATAGCGAAGACTGTCTCGATGAGCGCCGAGCCACCGAAAAGTGCCCCGAACCCCAAACCGACCAGCGTCATGGTGGTGAGCGATGAAGGGCGTAGCACACGCGTGATCATCAATCGCGCGGTTCCCATGCCGCGGGAGCGCGATGCGAGCACATAGGGTTCGCGCATGGTCGTGATGAGATCCGCCCTTAGCACTCGGACCAGGACAGCCGCCTCCGCGAGGCCGATTGTGAGCACCGGGAGTACGAGGTGACGGAGATGTCCTATGGGGTCGATTCCGAACGGCACCCATCCAGTTGCAGGCAGTAGCCCTAGCATCACCGAGAACAACATGATGCCCAGCAGTCCGAACACGAATGTCGGGACGGAGAGGAGGACGAACGCTGTGACAGTCGCGATGCGGTCTAAGAGTCCACCGGGCCGCCAGGCTGAGGCCATTGCCACGGGCAAGGTGAGCGCGAGCGCGACGACCTGCCCGAGGAGCAGCAGTTCGATGGTGATCGGCAGTCGAGCGGCCAGTTCATCGGTTAAAGACCGTCCTGTTACTAGTGACGCTCCGAGGTCGCCACCAGCAGCATTTGATAGCCACTCCCACAGACGCTCCGGCGCGGGTCGGTCGAGGTTGAGAGAAGCCATGAAGGCCGCGATCTGATCCGGGGAGGCGTTCACTCCCAGAACGGCAAGGGCCGGCGTTCCCGTCATCAATGCGGGCAGACTCATCGTGAGCAGACCGAGGAGCGTGAGGACGATGAGTCCTCGCACTCCCCGGTGCACCCACGCACGGATTTCTATTTGATCCACCATTCTCCAGGTGAGACAGAGATGACATTGCGGTCGCTGACATCGGGGAGTCCGCCGATCTTCGGGCTTGCGATGAAGCCGCTGGGGCTCTCAGTGAAGAAGAGCACTGCTGCCTCAGCTACGATCAGCTCGCTGGCCGCGTTGTACAAGTCGCTACGTTCCTGGGGTGTGGTCGCGGAACGGGCCTGATCGATCAGAGCGCTGACTTCGGCATTGGCGTATCCGCCGAAGTTGGAGAAGGAGTCGGCTTCGAACATCGTCATTGCGGAACCCGTATCGCCGTAGCCGCTGGTTACGAACTCGATCACGTGGAAATCTTTCGCAAAGAGCTTGCTCGCCCAGGTCGCGGCATCCGCCACATCGATCTCCATCTCGATACCCACGTCACCGAGCATCTGCTGGATCGCGGTCGCTCGCGCCATCGCCTCGGGCTGCGCGTCTGTGGTGTATGCGAAGGCGAGCGGCTGCCCGTACTGCTCCAGCAGTGCGCGCGCGGCATCCGGGTCGAACTCTGGATAGGTGGAACCAGTCTGATATTCGCTTTGCGACGAGATTGGTCCGTGAGAGAGCGCGCCCTGTCCTTGGTTGGTCACCTGTAGCAATGCGTCCCGGTCGATAGCTGTCTGAACGGCTCGTCGCGCGAGGGGATCATTGAAGGGTGCCTGCTCGGTATTGAAAATTGCCGTGGCCGTTGTTGCATTCGCCAAGGCCAGCTGCAAACCGTCTGTCTCAGCCTGAGTCATCAAACTTGGCGTCTCGATCCATACGACATCGACGGTCCCCGCTGCGAGGGTCTGGTAACGGGAGTCGGTATCGGGCAGGAACTGGAAGACGATCTCATCGGCGTAGGCGGGTGTGTTCCCGGCATATTCCGGATTGCGCTCGACGGTCAACGAGGATCCTGCCGACAGCGAAACCAGTCGGTAAGGTCCAGCGCCCAAGGGGCTGCCCTCGGGGTCGGTCGCTGTGGTGCTGCCAATCATGCCGAGGTTGCGTGCGAAGTACCGCGGGAAGGTCGCGTTCGCTTCGGCTAGCGTCATCTCGACCGTTGTTTCGTCGACCTCGGCTATTTCAATGATCTCCTGCGCACCTTGCGCTACCGCGGACTCGGAGTTCTGTGCCCGCTCGATATGAGCGATCACCGCGGCAGCATCTAATGCCGTGCCGTCAGAGAACGTCAGATCTGGGCGAAAAATCAGCGTCCAATCAATCAGGTCGTCGCTTTCGAGCGACTCGGCCAGCACCGGAACCAATTCGCCGCGCGGGCCATCCATGAGCAGCGGCTCATAGATTGCATTCGCCAGCACCAGGCTTGACTGCTGGCCGATGTCGTTGCCGATCGGGTCGACCGAAGAGACCTCAATGTCAAGTCCGACACGGATAGTACCGCCGGAAACGGCAGACTCATCACCCTGCGAGGTGCCGGGGTCCGCGGAACATGCCACGAGTGCTGTGGCCATTGTCACGGCGAGAACTACCGTGCCAAGGGTCTTGCGTTTCATGCTGTTACTTCCTTCTGTGAGGGGGTGGTGAGCGGAAGCGAAGAGTCTGAAGGATCGGGGTCCACGCCCAGGCGGATGCGGATGCTCGCGACCAGCCGGTCATATTCCTCATCGGGGAGGTGGCTGCTCAGGTACTCCCGAACACCGCCGAGAGAAGCGAGGTAATCGATCGCTTGGGCGATGTCTTCCCTGCGACAGACGAGATCGAGTGCGGCGAACAACTCCTGCGTTTGCTCACCTCCGGGCTGACGTTGAAGATTCACGTGCAGATCGTCATTGGTGCGGATGTAGTCGTCAACTGCAACGTGGGGGTCTGCCCCCGCTGCTAGTAGGAGGATCGCTGAGATGAGCCCAGTGCGGTCCCGTCCCCCTTGGCAGCCGATCACGATCGGCCCCGAAGTTTCCCCGATCGTCCGCAGTACCTGGGCGATGTTCGCAACGGCAACGTCCAGCATGCGACAGTAGTGATCGCCGAAGGTGGCACTCCCGTCAATCAAGCCGTCGAGAGCTTGGGCTTCTTGGCCGGCCTGAACATCCAGTTCCATGAAGGGGGCATGCACATGCTGCCACGTCGTTGGCAAGTGTTCCCGACTTTCCTGCTCAAGCTCGCCGCGGGTGCGCAGATCGAGCCATGTCAGCTCATCTGGACACTGTGCGAGTTCAGCGCGGGTGGCATGGCTGAGCGCCGCAGCGCGATACAACCCGTTGTTGGGAGAGACATGCGGGCCGAGAAGAGGAAGTGGTCGCCAGTTCGGCGGGGCAAGAGCGGTCATGTGATCCATCATGCATAAGTGGCACATATGCCAGTTTGCGTGAGGGTGAACAAGGGATGAACATGCCCCATGGCGGCCATAATGGAGGCGATGACGAACCAAACCGGAGCGCGTGCGCGACACAAGACCACTACGCGCCGCGCGATCCAGACAGCGGCGATTGAGCTGTATGAAGAACGCGGGTACGACGAAACGAAGGTCGAAGACATCGTTGAACGCGCAGGAGTATCTCAGCGAAGCTTTTTCCGCTATTTCCCTTACAAAGAACTCACACTCTTCAGCGACGATCACACAGAGCATCTCGCTGAGCTTGTACTTACAGCGCCTTCACACTTCAACGCGATCGAGACGCTTGACTGGGCGACTGCGCAACTCTTCTTGATCCCGACGACCGAACTGGACAGGCGACGACAGGCGATTCGCAATCAGCTTGGCGACGATGCGCGCGTTCAGCGCCAACTCGCCTACCTCCATGAGTCACTTAGCATCCGGCTGCGCGATGCCTACGTTCGCCGCCTCGGCATAGACCCCGCCGACACATCTGACTTGCGTCCACAGATTCTCGTGGGGCTTTACCTCTCTCTCGCTACTGAGGTGTCGGGCCGGTCACAATCACCGGAAGAGACGCGCCAGCGGTGGCTTGCGTCGCTTCGCAGTCTGCTTTGAGAGGTCGGCACTGCTATCGACACTTACATGCTTGGTTGCGGAGGTGGGGACTGAGCGTTGCCGACGCTTATGGGGTACACTGGAAGCATGCATTTGTATTTCCTGTGACGGTTGAGTAGGCCTACCGCGCTCGTTGAGCAACTCCGAGCTAGCGACGGCCGCTCGTTCTGACCCTGGAAGGGTCCCCGTCATTTGCGTGCCCGCTGGCTGTTTGGCTCGTCGCGGTGCGCCTTGCTGAAGGATTTGAATGCTTACCCCTACTAACCGTCATCCGGCGCGCCATCGCGCGCAACTCACCGCTTCCGACGTCTCCGTAATGCGAGGCGTAACCCCGGTGCTCAACCATGTCGATCTCGTCGTCACTCCCGCGTCCCGTGTGGCGATCGTCGGAGAGAACGGGCGCGGAAAGACCACACTTCTGCACGCGCTCGCGGGCACGCTGGTACCTGATAGTGGAACGATCCAGCGCATCGGCACGCTCGGGCTCGCTGAACAAGAGATGGACTCCACCGACAACCGAACCGTTGGGCAGGCCGTCGCGGAGGCCATCGCCGAACCGCTCGCAGCGCTGGCCACACTCGACGACGCCGCTGCCGCTCTCGCGGAAGGGAGTAGCGAGGCCGCAGAGCAGTACGCTGCGGCCTTGGAAGATGCGGAAGCGCTCGACGCTTGGGATGCCGAGCGCCGGGTACAAATCGCGCTCGAAGCACTCGACGCCGAAACCGACATGACGCGGTTGCTCGCTGATCTGTCTGTGGGGCAGCGATATCGAGTGCGGTTGGCCTGCCTGTTGGGGGCTGAAGATGATTTCTTACTGCTGGACGAGCCCACCAATCACCTCGACCGCAGCGGACTTGATTTCTTGACCATGCAACTCCGCACGCGCAACGGTGGTGTCGTCATCGTCAGCCACGATCGCGCGCTGCTCTCTGACATTGCGGAGACGGTGGTCGACCTCGATCCGACACCTGATGATCGCCCCCGCATCTACGGCAACGGGTACGCGGGATACCGAGAAGGGCGCGTGGCCGAGCGGGAACGCTGGGAGCAGGAGTACGACCGCCAGCAGCAGGAGCAAGCCCGGCTGCAGGACAGTCTCAGCGCTGCACAGAACCGACTCGTATCGGGTTGGCGACCGGAGAAGGGGTCACCGAAGCACGGCCGCGCGACGCGCGCGGGCGGGCTGGTGCAGAGCGTGCACCGACGCCAGGAAGCACTCGAAGCACACGCGGTGACGGTACCTGAACCACCGCAGCTATTCCAGTTCCCCGACCTGCCCACACGAAAAGGGGCGGTGCTACTAAACGTCGACAACGTGAGCCTTGCCGGGCGGTTAGCGCAGCCAGTGTCGTTCGAACTCTCGCACCGCGGCAGGCTCGTGGTCACCGGCTCGAACGGGGCCGGAAAGTCGACGCTCCTGAGTATCGCGGCGGGCGAACTACTGCCAGATACGGGAACAGTGCGGACATCCCGTGGCACGCGTTTGGGTTTTCTTCGTCAGGAGACGATGCTGCCGCCTGATCGCCGGGCGAACGAGGTATACGCCCGACACCTCGACGAACTCGTCGGTCAAGGAACGCTTCAATCATCTGAGGCGGTCGGTCTCGGTCAACTTGGACTGCTGCGATCGCGCGAGGCAGGCAAACGAGTGGGTGAACTGTCGATGGGTCAACAACGACGCCTCGATCTGGCGCTCGTACTCGCGGCACGCCCGCACGTGCTACTACTAGACGAGCCCACCAACCACCTCTCCATCGCGCTCGTTGACGAACTCACCGAGGCACTCGGGGCTACCCAAGCGGCCGTCGTACTGTCGACCCACGATCGGCAACTCCTGCGCGATGTCGCCCAATGGCCTCATGTACATCTGATGGCGATGGCTGAAGGCGAGGCACTGGTATGAGCAACACCATCAAGCTACGCGCACTCCGCCCATTGGCATCACGTGATTACCGTCTCCTGTTTGCCGCCGTCGGCATCGAGGTATTCGGGACCGGTATGTGGACGATCGTCATGGTCTTCCAAGTACTCGCACTCGATGACAGCCCACTTGCCTTGTCGGCGGTTGCAACCGGAATGAGTCTTGGCCTGTTTGCGTTCTCCGTTCTCGGTGGGGTTGTCGCAGACCGGTTCTCCAAACGGCGGATTCTCATTACAGTGCAGGGCTCAACGGCCGCGATCATGACCGCCGTGGCGGTCCTGTCGCTCACCGGGAATATCGAACTTTGGCACGTCGCCGCAGCCTCGTTCGCGATGGGTGCCGGGAGCGCCTTTTTCTACCCTGCGTACAGCGCTTACCTACCTGTGGTCCTTCCGCCGGAGCAACTCCTGGCCGCGAATGGGCTCGAAGGGGCGCTCCGTCCATCGATGGGGCAAGGGCTGGGCCCGACCCTCGGTGGAGTCATCGTCGGTATGTTCTTCCCCGCTATCGGAGCGGTCATCGTCGCGGCTTCGTACGCGATTGCTTTCGTCATCACGTTGTTTCTTAGCCGTCGTGACGAACACACTGAGCCCACTCCTCCCGAGGATCGCCCGAGCGTCTGGGGTGACCTTCGTGCGGGGGTTGCCTACGTGGCTCGTACACGCTGGTTGCTTTGGACGCTGATCTTCGGGTCTTCGCTTGCGCTCATTGTCCAAGGCCCGATCGAAGTTCTCCTCCCGTTCCTCACCCGCGACCGATTCGAGGATGCTGAAGCTACTTTCGGGTTCCTTCTGGCCGCCTATGGGATAGGTGGGGCTGTCGGTTCGCTGATCGTGTCGTCGTTGAAGCTTCCTCGTCGGTACTTGACGTTTATGATCCTGTGCTGGGGTGGAGGAACACTACCTCTTGTGGTCATTGGCGTTGCCGACAATTTGATCCTCATGCTCTCCGCGCTCTTTGTCGTCGGTGCACTCACCGGGGCTGGCGTTGTCGTGTGGGGAACATTGCTGCAACGGTTGGTGCCGCTCGACATGATCGGCCGAGTCGCCAGCCTCGACTTCTTCGTTTCGATCGCGTTCATGCCGGTCTCAATCGCCATCGCAGGGCCGCTCTCACTGTTGGTTCCCATCCCCATCATCTTTGTGATTGCGGGAGTCATTCCGCCAGCTCTCGCGTTGATCGCATTGCTGGCCGGGCGCATGCGCCAGACCGAGGACAGTCAACCACTAGACGCAGACTGACCTCGATGGCTCTGGGAATATCCCGGACGTTCGGCTTCGAGCCTTTAGTGGCTCGAAGCCGAACTTTTCGTACCGCTGGCCCGATCTCCGCAGAAGACTGCGCGAGGCTGATCTTCGTGCGTGCCGGATCGGTTCTGTTGCACAACGAGCTGGGTGTGCAACAGGCGAACGTTGGAGACGTCATCACATTGGGGTCAAATGCCATGTTCGGCTATGAACCGGAAGGCTTCGTGACCGTGACAACGATCTGCCTTGATCTCGACTACGTTATCGACCAAGTGTTCTGGCAACATGCCGCCAAGTTCACCGACCGGCTGGAGGCAAGAACCTTTTACGAACTGGAGTATGTCAAGCCTGCTCAACTTCTTCGGATTGGCGAACATCGAACGGAAATGCTCGCGCCTTGGCTGGACAACCTTGTTGCGTTGAGTCTCGACGGGTTGTCGTCAGACCGCTTTCACCGGGCGCAATCGTTGCTTTCCGCAATCCTCGACGTCGTCTTTACTTACCACAACATGGAGACTGAACCTGTCGGCGCCGTCCGGCCTGCGCGTCGCGAAGCCCTACATGTTTCGGGCCTACTCGCCTCTGATCTCTCGCGCCGCTGGTTAGCCTCTGAACTTGCTGAGGCGGTGTACCTCTCAGAATCACAGCTGCGACGGGTGTTTTCAGAAGCCTTTGGGAAACCACCGCTTGCATACTTGACGACACTCCGAACGCTCAGAATGGCGCAGCTGCTGAGAGACACGGCTATGCCGATCGCAGAGATTTCTTTCACGGTGGGGTGGAGTGATCCTGACTTCGCTGCCCGTCAGTTTCGTCGGTATGTTGGGCGTTCACCAAGTGAGTACCGACGATTCGAGCAGAGCCGAAACTCGCAACCGTACCCGGAGTGAACACGCAATCCCGCACGGCGAAACGATCGTACTTACAGAGTGGCTCAGTGGGATCACCGCTTATGCGATAGACCAAGTCTGACCACGTCGGGTTCAGTGATGCACCTGGCGGTCGCACACTTTAATGTCCGTCGTCCGTCTCGATTTCGTTTCCTGAGCTCCTTCGCGCACCTTCTGGTCGCAGAGGTCACCCGTCGTGTGTGGGTGTCTGCGGGAGGAGGATGCAATGACAACGGTCGAGGAGGCGCGGGCGGCGCGGGATGCGAAACTCGACGCCCTGCACGAACAGCTCACTGGCGCGGTGGAGTCGTTGGTATCGGGCGAGGATTGGAAACGAGCGTTGGAGTTCGCGGCTCGGTTCCGTGCCCGGTCGTTCAACAACACGCTGCTGATCTTCGTGCAGCATCAGGCGGCGTTCGAGTCGGGCCGGGTGCCGGAACCGGTGCCGTCATATGTGGCGGGCTTCAAGCAGTGGCAGGCACTTGGCCGGCAAGTCTCAAGGGGCCAGTCGGGGTACATGATCCTCGCCCCTGTGACGGGCCGGTTCGCGTCGTTCACGCCGAAGGTGGCGGAGTCGTGGCGCAGGCTCGGCCGGTTCGAGAAACCGAAACCGGGTGAGGCAGTGCGCTCCCGCATGGTCGGCGTCCGCCCCGCCTACGTCTGGGATGTCTCCCAAACTGCCGGCGACCCGATTCCCGCGCCGCCATCACCGCGGCTGCTGGAAGGCGAAGCGCCCGACGGGCTGTGGGAGGGCATCGCACGTCTCGTGGAGGCGGAGGGTTTCAGCGTGTTGCGGGTGCCGCATGAGGGCATGATCCACGGTGCAAACGGTCTCACTGACTTCGGTGCGCGGTCGGTGGCGGTTCGGGAGAACATGCCCGAGGCGGCACAGGTGAAGACTCTCGTGCACGAGCTCGCCCATGTGCTGCTGCACGGGCCGGACAACGTGGATGCGACGGGGCATCGCGGGATTGGTGAGGTGGAGGCGGATTCGGTGGCACTGATGGTCGCCGCAGCGCACGGCATGGACACCAGCGACTACACGGTCCCGTATGTGTCGGGGTGGGCGGCGACAGTGCCGGAGAAGTCTCCGGTCGAAGTCGTCCAGGCCACCGGCGAACGAGTCCGAAAAACCGCAGCTAGCATTCTTGATCAGCTCCCCACCGTGCAGATCGGCAACGGTGACCCTCCTGGCCTCACCCGGGACGCCCCAGCGAACAAACGCTCCGATCCGGTGGTCGAGGCGACTGCTGATCCGTTGGCGGAGGGACCGCGCCGCGCGGTGGCGTCGTCGGTGAGGAGCCTGTGATGGGTGCCGTCGATCTGTTCACCGAAGTCGGCGGGATGCCGTTCTCGGAGGCAGCGGCGCGGTTCGCTGCGGCGGGGGTGCCGGTGTTCCCATGTGTGCCTGGTGAGAAACGCCCTTTGGTGCTCCGCGGGTTTCATGATGCCACCGCTGATCCGGCGCAAGTCGCGGAATGGTGGTCAAGGTGGCCGTCCGCGAACATCGGCATCCCCACCGGTGCCGTGTCCGGGGTGGAGGTTGTCGATGTCGACGTGCATCCGACTGGCACCGGATTTCCTGCTTTCCGCGAAGCGCACCGTCAAGGCCATGCCGCGGGGTGGGCTGCGCTCGTGCGCACCCCCTCCGGTGGCCTCCACGCTTACTACCCGGTGAACCCTGACCGTGCGCAGTCGTCCTGGCAGGCCGCGCGGGCGCATGTTGATTTCCGTGGTGACGGCGGCTACATCATCGCGCCGCCGTCGAAGGTGCTGCGCCCCGGCGGGGTGCGGGCACCGTATCGGCTGATCGTCGCATCAGGTGATACCCCGGTGCCAGTGGATGCGGTGCGGCTGCGCGAGTTTCTGGACCCGCGCACTCCGATCTCTATCGACCGTGCGCGTGCTGCTCGGTTTGAGCGGCGGGGGTCGGATGCGAAGGTGCTCGCCGGCTGGGTGGCGGGGCGTGGTGAGGGTGAGCGGAACCGGGGCCTGTTCTGGGCCGCGTGCCGACTCGCAGAATCCGGCACCCCACTCGACGCAACCCTCGACGCCCTGGGCCCTGCGGCGGAGCACGCGGGACTGGGGCCGCGGGAGATCATGGCGACGATCCGCTCCGCCTACCGCACCACCCACCTCGCGCCCCGCACATCCGTAGAACCCGTGGAGGATGAGCGGCGTGTGGTGCGCGGATCGCCAGGGCGGGTGATCTCATGAGCACCACCGAAACTGTCTCGCCCCGGGGTCGCCGGTTGGCGGTGGTGACAGCGATCACCGGCACCGTGTTCATCGCAGCCGGCGCGTTCTGGCTGTCCTTCACGGCACTTGCCGATCTTGCCCGACGGTCTGGGATCGATGCGGGTCAGGCGTGGGCGTGGCCGCTGATCGTGGACGGCATCATCGTCGTCGCGACCGTCGCCGTCGTCGCCCTCGCCAGCCAGTCCCGCCCGACGTGGTACCCCTGGACGCTCCTTGCAGCGGGGGCAGTGGTGTCGGTAACGGCGAATGCGATCCATGCGATCATCGCCGCCGACACCGATGTTCCCAGCCTCCTGGCTGCGTCGGTTGCGGCGATCCCGCCGCTGGTGCTGCTGTCGATCACGCACCTCACCGTCATCCTCACCCGCACCACCACACCGGACGCAGGCGTGAATGCGATCGAGGATGCTCCGGTCGAAGCCACCACTTCCTCGGGGCCGGTCGTCGTGCCGGAAGTTGAGCAGGCGCACGCAGTGGAGTTGCCGGTGGTGTCGGTGAGCGAGCGGCGGGCGGAGGCGACTCACTTGCGGGAGGTGGAGGGGTGGTCGAACAAGCAGATCGCCCGGCACCTGGGCGTGCACCCCTCCACCGTCGGCCGTTGGTTCACCCCGGCTATTAGCAAGGAGAAGACCTCGTGAACGAGAACGCAGAGACGAGCCGCACGGAACTACCGGAGACACGGCCCGAGATGGTTGAGGGTGGGGAGGCGGAGCGATCGGCGTTCGCCGTGCACCGCGACCCCTCCCTCACAGGAACTGCTACTGACCCTGGTTCGCGGGTGGGGCGCGGGATCGCGTGGGTGCGTCCGACTGATCTGATCGCGTCGAGTACCGCCAGGTTCGCGGGCCGCGGCATCAACTTTCAGACAGAGCTCGCGCACCGTGCCCGCCGCGCGCCGGGTCAGACCTACCGGATGACCCGTGACCGTGCCCGTGACATCCGGGATCGCCGAGCGGACCGAGCTGTAGCTGCGGGGCCTGCGGTGTTCGAGTCGTTCGATGTGTTCGAGCCGCAGGATCGGCCCCGCTCGTCGTCGTGGGTGCGGCCGTCCGGGATCGGGCTGGGGTGAGTCGCCATGTGCAGACGACAGTGGCGCGACGGGGTCGGTGGGGAGCCGGTGCGCACCTTCCTGTCAGGAGGTGCCACTATGCCACAACGAAACACTCCACGCCGCGACCCTCGCGGGCGTGGGTTTGAGAACTCAGAACGACTCCGCGAACTCCTCACCCGTCTCAACACTGCGGGCCCCGATGCCTGGCGGACGGACCCCGAGGCGGCGGCACTTATGCAGCACGCCGCCCAGAAATACGGCTCCCTCGCACGCAAGCACGGCCTCGACCCGTGGGAGGCAGCGACCGCGGCGTTTGAGGCGATGCGCACGGCCTCGGTGCGGCGGGCGGATGAACCGTGGGCGGTCGTCACCCGCGCCGTGCAGATCACCTGCATCGCAGAAAACCGTGCCAACGGACTCTTGTGCTCCGTGCATCAGGCGCGCAGACCCAGGTACTCGAGTTTCCATGACGCCGAACGCTTCTCCGACCGCGAAAACCCTCTCACCGACTACCACCCTGCATTCCGCGCCGACCCTTTCGCAAGTGATGGCGAGGATGACGCCGACGACGAGGTGGAAGTGTCAGGGGCGACAGGCGTGGAGTCGGCGGTCGAGGACACGATCGCGCTGCTGTGCTGGTACGGGTGGGAACCAGAACTCGCCCGTGCCGCGGTCGAGTGCGTCTGCGCCCGTCTCGCAGAATCCGTTTCACGAGCAGGGGCATATGAATCGCTCCGACGCGATCGGCACGCCCGAGCCCTGCTCGATATCCCCGCCCCGTCCTGGTACCGGCTGCTGCGCATCATCCTCGGATCACCGGACGCAAGTCTCACCGGCACGAATGCGAGCCGTGGCGTGTTGCTGCGTCTCCTGATTGGCGAATCACTCCGGCACCTGCTCGCCGATGTTGACCTCGCGGTCGCCGTCACGGTTGCCGCGCCCGGGGTGATGCGGGGCCGATCATGAGCGAGCCGGGGCATATCGAGCTGGAACGGGCCGTCGAGTCGATCTGGGCCGGTCGCCGCCACCGTGAAGACTACGGCGACCTCGATCCCTTGGTGGAGTCGATCGCGCGGGATGGGCTATTGCAGCCGATCACGATCACCCCGGACGGGATGCTGATCTGCGGCGCCAGACGTTTGGCCGCGATCCGCCGGCTCGGATGGAAGACGGTGAATGTGTGGGTGCGCTCCGGCATCTCCAGCCACCTCGGGCAACTCCTCGCCGAGCAAGACGACAACCTCCTCCACAAGCCGCTCACCCGCACCGAAGAAGCTACTCTCTACGCCGAACTGAAAGCCCTGCTGGTCGAGGACGCGGCAGGTCGACAGGAAGCGTCACGGTTCACCTCGAAACAAGAAAACCCCAGGTCACACAGTGGGGCCACGGTGGCCCCACCGTCAGCCGGGAGTATCGGGAAGACCCGCGAGCAGGCCGCGATCATGGTCACAGGCCGCAACGCGTACACGTCGATGGAGCGCATCAACGAACTGCAACGCCTCGCCGCTGACCCCGGCCAGCCCGATGACGTACGACAGCGGGCGCGGGAGGAACTTGACCGGATTGACGCGGGCGGGTCAATCACCGGAGCCCGGCATCGCATCCGCGCCGCGCAAGCCCTCGCCGAACTCGACGCCCTCGCCAGCGACCCTGCACAACCGGTAGGCATCCGCGACACCGCAGCCGCAGGAGCTGCGCGTCTCCGGGAGCTTGAAGACACGGCACGACCGACCGACCTGGAACGTCTCGCGGAACTCGCTGTCGAGCGCGCGAGAACGGCGACGAAGAAGCGCCCCGCCCAGCTCGCCTCAGCACGGCTCCACGCGGTTGAGGAGCAGCCCCGGGAGTTCCTACCTGTGCGGTCGTTCGTCTACCTCTGGGATGAACTCTCCACCTGGACCGAACGCTACCACCCCGAAGCCATCGGCCCGGCCTTATCGGGTGAGCAGTGGGCGGTATTCGAGGCCGCCGTCACCGCGACGGTCGCTTTCCTGGATACCGCCCGCACTGCACGAAACATGCGCCGCGAAACAGCCTGACCCTCCGCCGTCTCCCTGCCTCTGAGTGCCGTGGTGCACCTGTCTGGTGATCCGAATCTCGTCGGGAAGGACACCAGGATGGACCCCACCGCTCGCCGCCGCCGCACCGTACTCATCGCTACCATTGCCGGCGGCCTCATCCTGCTCGTCCTCATCGGCGTCGGCCTCTACGGACTCATCCGCGGACCCCAAACCACCGAACCCGCTGAACGTACTCCGACGGACGGCCCGACGGCCACGAGCCCGGCACTCGTCCCGGCAGAACCGGAACCTGTGGTCGCGCTCGGCGGGCCGGAGGAGTTCGCGGCAGCGGTCGCGGAGGCGCTGTTCGTGTGGGATACGACCAGCGGGTATGGGCCTGCCGATTACGCGCAGATGCTCGCCGATGTCACCACCGACACCGAAGCCGACGCCGCAGCATCCGATGTCCGTGCCTACCTGCCGACGCCGGAAGCATGGGCGCAGCTCCGCACCCACCAAACCCGGCAGTGGATCACCATCGACACCATCGAAATCCCCACCGCGTGGGAGGACGCGGTGGCGCAGGCGGCGCCGGGGCAGATTCCTGACGGTACGGTCGCGTACACGATCACTGGCACCCGCCACCGCACCGGCTACTGGGGCACCGACCCCGTAACGGCAACGCACCAGGTCGCGTTCACCGTGTTCCTCACCTGCACCCCCGAACAAACCTCTGCACCGCCGCCCGCTGATCCGGCCACCGGCACCTGTCTCTTGTTGCGGTTGTCGCAGCTCGACAACCCGCTGCGGTGACCAGCCATGCTCAAAAAACTCCTCGCCACCCTCGCTGTCGCCGCCGTCTGTTTCGGCCCCGCGACCGTGCTCCTCTCCGTCGCCGTCCTCGCAAACCCTGCCGTCGCCGCGTGCGCGCCGGGGTCGTTGATCGTCGGGCCGATCCCGGACTCACTGACCGCAACAACGAAGAACGGTGAGACGGTGACGCTGAATCGTCAGCAGCTCACCCACGCCGCAACCATCATCACCGTCGGCAGCCAAACGGATGGGGTGGGGCGTCCGGGGGTAGTGATCGCATTGATGGCAGCACTCACCGAGTCGCACCTGCGGATGCTCACAAACACCGGCACCTACCCCGAATCCGCCGAATACCCCAACGATGGAGATGCCTCCGATCACGACTCTCTTGGCTTGTTCCAGATGCGGCCGCAAGCCGGGTGGGGCACCGTCTCCGAACTTATGGACCCGAACTATCAAGCCCGCGCGTTTTACGGCGGACCGGCCGGACCCAACTACCCCTCACCGAGAGGGTTGCTCGACATTCCGGGGTGGCAGCAACTTGACCCAGGCGAAGCAGCTCAGGCCGTTGAGGTGTCGGCATACCCGGATCGCTATCAGAACTATCAGCCCGTCGCTGAAGCGATCCTCACCGCCCTCACCCGCCCCGCACCATCAGGCGGCGGCAACCGTGGTGAGGTGGTGGTGCCGGAGACCACCAGAGTCGTGTTCCCGTTGCCGGAGGGCACCTGGGTGCGGACCAGCCCGTTCGGGTGGCGGATCGATCCGGTCACCTTCGAGGAAGCATTTCACTCCGGCAGCGACTACGGGGCCGCCGACGGCACCCCGATCTACGCCGCTGCAGATGGGATCGTCACCCACGCTGGCTACACCGGCAGCTGGGGCGGACTCATCATCATCGAGCACACCGTCGGTGGAGAGCGCATCGCCTCGTACTACGCGCACATGTGGGAACACGGCATCTACGTCACCGAAGGCATGACCGTCACCGCCGGGCAACACATCGGTGATGTCGGCTCCTCCGGGAAATCCACCGGCCCCCACCTGCGCCTCGAAATCCGGCCCGGAGGCGAAGGGCAGCCCGCGATCGACGCCGACCAATGGCTCACTGACCAAGGCGCCGAAGGCATCACCGGCGGCACCACCTCGCGCGCATCCTGCACCTTGACTGGTGGTGGGCGCTGATGGGCGTGTTTCCTGACTTCGGTGGCGTCGGTGCCACCGGCGACCTCCGTACGGTGATCGGTGCGCTGCTGATGTTCGTGCTCATCATCGCGGTGCTCATGCTGATTGTCTCCGCGATCGTCTGGGCCATCTCTTCATCGACCGGCAACCCGCATACCGCGACGAAGGCACGGATCGGGGCCTGGGTTGCGCTCGGAACCGCAGCCCTCGCCGGAGCCGGCGTCGCCTGGGTCAACTTCCTCCTGGGCGTCGGTGAGACGCTATAGAAGCAAGCTCTCGTCTCCGGCTATGCCCGTTGAGTCAGGAAGCGCGTAGGTCTCGCCAAGGCTGGCGAGAGACCTGACCGATCACGTCGCCGCTCCTTTCGAGCAGAGCGGCCATTGATCGATATCTCGAAGCGAATCCCTCGGGGTCAACGGTCGGATTAGCGCTCTTCCAACTGGCCATCGCTTGGTTGAAATCTCGCTGGATGGACGGCGATACACCCGGCAGATAGTTTTCAGCCAGTCGGCACTCGAGTTGATTCCACAGATCGATGTACCGATGTTCAAGATCGCCAGCCTTCTTCGCCAGGCCGCCCGGATCATCGTAGACGCCGAAGTACATCATCTTGCGACGAGCGTGCGGGATCGATTCGACCTTCGCCTGTGCTGCTTCCATCTCACTCTTAGCCTGCGCCAGATCCTTGAAGTCTCGGTCGAGGAGATGAGGGATCAAAGGCAAGGCGAGGTCATGAGACGGGATAGCGATGCGCTGGACAGCATCGATGGTTTCGGGGCGGATTGCGAGCGACAGGACACCTGTTCCTTCGTGGACGTTGAGGTACCGGACGGCGTCGAGGTCATCGCTGTCGAGGTCGCTGATGCTCAGCTGCGCTGCCTCATCGTGGTTTTCGTCTCGATAGCCCGGGTTGATGCGGCCTGGTTGGAGTTGAATCGCGACACGGTAAAGGTAGAACTGGGAACCGCCGTCGTGCTCGTCGTGCATGCGTCGGAGCATGTTCTCGATTGCTGTCTCGTACGTGCCAAGGTGTAGCGCCTTCGTCGTGTGAAACGAGACGTAGTGATCCCGCTTTATCGGACGATGGTCGTTCTGTTCCATGTCCTCGACAAACCGGCGTGCGTAATCCGGCGACGGCCATTCCGGCTCAGTGCTCGTGTGGTACCACGCAAAGCGGCTCACAGCCTCATCATCAAGCGCAGGATCGTCTTGATCACGGAGTGCGGCAACGGCGATCCCGAAGTGGATGCTGGCGCCACAGTGCGCGCACATCATGTGAGCCCCATCGGCCTCCGCGAAATAGTCCTCCGCTGACAGAACCGAAACGCTCCCGCAGACGCAGTTCATTGCGTAGCCGTAGTCGAAGCCGTCACTCCGCTCTACAAGAACTGATTTATCAAGGTTCCCCATCCAACACAGCGTATCGAGGGACGCGGGGTGCACCTGGCTGACAAGTCCGCCATTCCCCGGCGCTTATGAGCAGAAGGAGCACCCCTGTGATTGATATCGATCCGAACGGTACCGGGCTTCCCGGTATCGAGCAGTTGCGCATCATCGTCGGCGCGGTCATGACCGTCGGCCTGATCCTCTCCGTCCTCGCCCTGATCGTCTCCGCGATCGTGTGGGGTTTCGGCGCGAACAGCAGCAACCCACACCTCGCGTCGCGCGGGAAGGTCGGCGTGCTCGTGTCTTGTGGGGCGGCGATCATCTGCGGCGCGTCGGTGACGCTCATCAACTTCTTCTGGGGCGTCGGCCAAGCCGTCTGACCCCATCGCGTACGAGGGAAGGACGATGCGGTGAGTGTGTGTGATGTGCCGGTGATCTCGGCCGTGTGCGACACCGTCGGGCAAGGAGCAGCGACGTTGATCGCGGCCCCGTTCGACTGGCTCGCCCAGGCGATGGGCGGGGCGGCGGCGTGGCTGTTCGAGGCGGTCTGGGCGGTGTTCGACACCACCACCCTCGTCGACGTCACCGACGAAGGCTACGTCGGGGTCTACAACATCCTGTTCGGGGTCGCGGTGTTCATGGTGCTGATCTTCTTCTGCCTGCAACTGATCACCGGCCTCATCCGCCGCGACCCCACCGCCCTCACCCGCGCCGCCCTCGGAGCCGCGAAAAGCATCCTCGGCTCGTTCGTAGCCATCGGCCTCACCGGGCTGTTGCTGGAGATCACGGATCAGCTCGCGGTCGGGATCGTGCAGGCCACGGGGAACACGATGGAATCCATTGGCGACCGCATCACCCTGCTCGCAGCGGGGTTCGCGGGGATTAACATCGCCGCCCCCGGTGTCGGGGCGATCGTCACGATCTTCCTCGCCGGCCTCGCCATCAGCGCGGCTGCGATCGTGTGGTTCTCGCTCCTGATCCGCAAAGCGCTGCTGCTGGTGGCGATCGTGTTCGCCCCGATTGCTCTCGCCGGGTTCTCGTGGGATGCCACCAAGGGGTGGTTCGGGAAATGGGCGACGTTCGTGATTGCCTTGATCCTGTCGAAGCTGGTGCTGGTGGTGATCTTCCTCGTCGCGATCACCCAGGTCTCTGCTCCGATTGAGCTTGATCTGGCGTCGATCAGCGACCCCATCGCGGGTGTGGTGTTGATGTTCATCGCTGCGTTCGCCCCGTACATGACGTACAAGTTCGTCACGTTCATCGGCTTCGATATGTACCACTCGATGAGCGCGGAACAAGAAGCCAAGTCCGCCGTCAACCGCCCCGTCCCCGTGTCGTCACCGCCGAAGACGGACGGGGCGAAGAAGGTGCTCGACGGCGCGGGAGATAAGGGCGGTGGTGCGGCACCATCCGGTGGAGGCACACAGTCTGCAACGACTGCTACGCCCGCTGCAGGAGGGGGTGCAGCGGCAGGTGGTGGTTCCGGTGCCGCGGCCGGTGCGGGCGGCGGGAGCTCGGGCGGCGGTGCTGGCGCAGCCGGTGCCGGAGCTGGCGGGGCTACTGCTGCTGCGGGGCCTGCGGCAGCGGTCGTCGTTGGGGCTCAGGTGGTGGGTGCGGCAGCGACCGCGGGGCCAAAACTTGGCGGCAAGGTCGGTGATGCTGCGGAAGGGCACGCGGCAGGGGCCGGTGAGACCGTGCAACCCGCACCACCACCGCCCGCACCGAGTCACACGCCGACCGCACCACCGGCACGACCGGCACCATCGCCGCCGCCTGCGCCGTCGCCGAAGCCGTCTGCCGGGAAGGAGTAAGAACTGATGTCGACTCAACAGAACACGAGCAGTGCAGGGTTCGGGTTGCGGGCGGTGCAGTTCTCCCGCCTCACCCGCCGCGGCATCCTCCTCGGCCTCTCCCTCCCGCAACTCATCGTCCTCGCCACAGGTGTCCTCTCCATCGTCGGTGCCCTCTACGCCGGCGGCGGGATACTGCTGGCCTGGACCACACCCATCTGGCTCCTCTCCGCCGTTCTCGCCTGGACCCCGGTCGGGGGCCGGAAACTCATCGAATGGGTGCCCGTCACCTTCCGGTGGGCGGCGCGCACGCAGGCGCGGCAGACGGTGTTCCGGCGGAGCGTCGTGAAGCCTCGCCCTGCGGGCACGCTCGCCCTTCCGGGTGATGCGGCGTCGCTGCGGGAGTGGGAGGACCCGGAGACGGGTGCAGCGATGATCCACGACCCCCATCACCAGACCCTCACCGCGATCGTCGGCGTCTCACATCCCGCGTTCGTGCTCCTCGACCCCGGCGAGCAGGAACGCCGCGTCGCCACCTGGGGTCGGGTACTCGCCACCACCTGCCGGTCCGGGCGGATCGCCCGCCTGCAAGTGTGCGAACGCACCCTTCCCGATGGGGGTTCCGGGCTGGTCGAATGGTGGCAACGCCACGGCACCGATGACGGCTCCTGGACCTCCACCGTGTACCGGGAACTCATCGACCGTGCCGGTCCCGCCGGGGAACGCCACGCCACCACCATCAGCCTCGCCCTCGACCTCAAAGCCTCAGCCCGCCAAGTACGCACCAACGGCGGCGGCATCAAAGGTGCCGCCGCCGTCCTCCGGCAGGAGATGACGACGCTCGTGACGGCGTTGCGGGCGGCGGAGCTCACGATCACCGGGTGGCTCACCCCCGCACAGGTCGCGGTGATCCTCCGCGCCGCCTACGACCCCGCTACCGCCGCGATCCTTGAACGGAATAGCGACATCGGGCGCTCCCTTGCGACTGCGGGACCGGTCGCGGTCACCGAGTCGTGGGATCGGCTCAGGTCGGATTCCGCGCACCATGCGGTGCTGTGGGTGTCGGAGTGGCCGCGGTCGCAGGTGTATCCGGGGTTCCTCGCCCCGGTGTTGTTGTCGTCGGGGATTCAACGTTCTTTCTCGCTGGTGTGCACGCCGATCCGGTCGGATCAGGCAGCCCGTGACATCAGGAAGAAGAAGACCGAACTGATCTCGGACGCTGCGCAGCGGCAGAAGATGGGGCAGATCGAAGACGCCTCCCAAACCGCCGAATACGGTGACGTACTCCAACAAGAAGCCGACCTCACCGCCGGCCACGGCGTCCTCCGCTACACCGGCCTCATCAGCATCTCCGCCCCAACCCCGGAAGAACTCGACACCGCGGTCGCCGCAATCGAACAGGCCGCCATCCAAGCCTCCTGCGAGACCCGGCGCCTGGTCGGGCAGCAGGCACAAGCCTTCACTGTCGCAGCGTTGCCGCTGTGCCGCACCGTCTGAACGACAGGAGCCCGTCATGTCGACTTTCCAGAACCCGACCGTGGACGCCGCCGAAGCGTCCGAAGCGCTCCGTGGGCTCGCACACGCCTCCCGGGTGTTCGAGGACCCCGCCGACACCTATGCCGTGCTCGGTGATCTGCTTGCTGGGGTGCGCTCCCTCCGGCAAGTGCTCGACCAGCTCGCCACCGCCCACCTCAAGCACCGGGTGCGCGCGCACGACGACGCCGGGGATCAGACCGCCGGTGCGACCGACGCTCTCGCCGCGACCGCTGAGCTGCAGCAGGCCGCGGCGTTGCTGGACGGGGTACACGACCGGGTGGAATCGGCAATGGCTGCCTCGGGGCGGATCTCCTGGTATCCCGCCCCTACAGCACCGGGGCCGGTGTCGCGGTGGGTGAGCGTCGTGTTCTTGGAAGGCCAGGACGCCGACGAGGTGCTGACGATCATCGACCGCGACGGCGCTGATACCGCTATCGAGCACCTGGCCGGGTTCGACATGGGCGAAGAGACCACACAGGCTGCACTCGTCAACGGGTACGTCTACGACACCATCCCCACCGGCCCCCTCGACCGCACCACCACAGGTACTTACACGCTGACGTACAACCATGACCACGGGCACGTCTCCCTACACCGCGCACACCCGGAGGCTCAGGAACCGACCGCTGAGGCTCCGACACCGAGGCGGGCACCAGCACAGTCGCGGGCACGTCGGCCGGCCCCACGGGTTGAGGAGGATGATGACTGGTTCGCGCCGTCGCAGTCGCAGTCGTCGTCGGTGTCTCGGGGGCGGGCGCTGTGAGCGAGCCCCAGAAGCTCCATACTGCGGCGTTGGTCAAACCGGCCGGGGAACGCCGCCGACAGCGGAAAGCGCGGAAGCACGCCGCTGCGAAGATCGAGACCAACGCCCGCAGAGCCGAGCAGACAGCGGAGCGTGAACGGGTCGCGGCCGAGCGTGCAGAACGCCGCAACACCACCTACCTGCCCGCCGCCGGCGAACCAGGCGCGGCAGCGCTGCGAACACCGGGGCGGTTGCGGTTGCCGCGGCACCAGGACACGTCCGCGACACTCGCGGGCGCGTACCCGTTCCTTGCCGAAGGTGGCCTCGGCGCCGACGGCGTGTTCATCGGCCAAGATCTGTACTCGGGCGGATCGTTCGTCTACGACCCCTGGACCCTGTACGCCCGTGGTGTCATCACCGCACCCAACATCGTCCTGGCCGGGATCGTCGGCTCCGGGAAGTCCTCACTCGCCAAGAGCCTCTACACGAGGTCGATCCCGTTTGGTCGTCGCGTGTATGTGCCTGGGGATCCGAAGGGTGAGCATACGGCGGTTGCGGAGGCGGTTGGTGGGCGGGCGATCGTCCTCGGGCATGGGCTTCGCAACCGGCTCAATCCGCTTGATGAGGGCCACCGCCCGTCTGGGGTGAGTGATGTGGAATGGGCGGCGCAAGTCGCGTCGCGGCGCCGTGAACTTATCGGTGCGCTCGCAGAGACTGTGCTGGACCGGGTGTTGTCGCCGTTGGAGCACACCGCGATCGACCTCGCTCTGAGAGATACCGTCCGTTCCAGCGACGTGCCGATCTTGCCGATGGTGGTCGACCGCATCCTCGGCCCCGACTCTGCGACCGACACGGATGGCCGGCTGGCGGAGGATGGCCGGCTCGTCGGCCACGCCCTCCGCCGTCTCGTGGCGGGTGATCTTGCGGGGTTGTTCGATGGGCCGTCGACGGTCAGGTTCGACCCGTCACTGCCGATGGTGAGTTTGGACTTGTCGCGCGTGGCGGAGAACAGCACGTTGATTTCGGTGTTGATGACCTGCTCCAGCGCGTGGATGGAGTCGGCGCTGATGGACCCGAACGGTGGGCACCGGTGGGTGATCTACGACGAAGCCTGGCGACTCATGGCCTACCCAGCGCTCCTGCGCCGCATGGACGCGCAATGGCGGTTGGCGCGGCATTACGGGATCGCGAACATGCTGATTTTCCACAAGCTCACCGACCTCGACAACGTCGGCGACTCCGGCTCCGCGATGCGCGCCCTCGCGAACAGCCTGTTGGCGAATGCGGAGACGAGGATCATCTACCGGCAAGAACCCGACCAGCTCGGAGCCACCGCCGCAGCCCTTGGACTCACGGGCACCGAACAGAAACTCCTCCCCGGGCTTGGCACCGGGCAAGGACTCTGGCGCATCAAAGAACGTTCCTTCGTCGTCCAGCACCAACTCCACCCCGCCGAGCTCGCAGCATTCGACACGACCGCGAGGATGAAGGGCTAAATGCTTAGGTTCAGGATTTCTGAACCTTGATTCCGCGTGATTCGGCGAGTCTCAGCCGATTGGTGGGGCGTTGTGAGGGTGTAAGTTCCGGCGCCCTCCGATCCTCTCGTGATGACTGTTTCGGCGTGCTGGTTCGTACCTATCCCTCGATTGATTCGCCATGAACGAGGGAGCAGCACTAATGGATACGATCAACGAGCTGGCAGCAGATGAGCGCACAGCGAGGATCATCCTCGCGGTCGCGTCCGAACCAGGTGACGCGGTGACGGGGCGGATGATCCGCACCGTCGGCGCATCCGAGACCATCGCCCGCGTCCTCGCCGATGAAGTCCCACCCCGGCCGGATGGTGACACCTGGCAGCGGCGCCTCGCACCACGCATCGACCTCGCGCAGACGCGACGGGTGCTTGCTGAGACGGAGCGGCCTGGGATGCGGGTGTTGATCCCTGGCGATGCTGAATGGCCTGCCGGGGTCGACGCGCTCGGTGATGGTGCACCGGTGGCGTTGTGGGCGAAAGGTGACATCGGGCTGCTGAGCCGGCCGGTGTGGGATCGCCTCACCGTCACCGGGGCCAGGGCGTCCACCGCTTACGGGGAGCACGTCACGACGGAGTTGGTGCAGTCGGCGGTCGCCGACTCCCGTGTGGTGTTTTCGGGCGGCGCGTATGGGATCGATGGTGCCGCACACCGTGCCGCACTCGCCTCCGATGGTTCAACGGTCGCGGTGCTCGCAGGCGGCCTGGATCGGCCGTACCCCGTGGGGCATGCTGATCTCTTTACTCGTGTCGGCAAGGACGGGCTGTTGCTCTCGGAATTGCCGCCGGGTGCGGCTCCGACGAAGTGGCGGTTCCTGCAACGCGGCCGGCTTCTCGCCGCGCTCTCCGGGAGCGTCCTCATCGCGGAAGCCGGATACCGTTCCGGCACCCTCCACACCGCCGCCCGTGCATCAGAGCTCGGCCGTCCGGTCGGTGCGATTCCCGGGCCGATCTCGAGCGCCACGTCCACGGGGTGTCATCGGTTGCTGCGTGACGGGCTCGCCGCGGTGGTGACTGGCTATGACGATGTGCGGGAGTTGCTGCATGGGGTTCGTGATCGGGCTCACCGTGCCGTGCAGGAGCGTGCGGGGCTCGAGTCCGACCCCCTCGATGCTGGGCCGCCGGCGCAGGGTCGGGATTTGCGGGGGCCGGTGTTGTGAGGCGGGTGGTGCACCTGGTGTGAAGGCGGCCGGCTCGTGTCGCTGATGAACAAACACCAGGAGGTATCTCGTGTCAGGATCACTCGCCCACATCACGCAGCCGGAGGCTGCGCCACCCAGAACGGGGGTGCGTCGCTGGCTGTCAGCACTGCTCGCGCTCCTGGTCATCGCGGGTTCTTTCGCGCTCGGCCCCCAGGCTGCCCATGCTGGCAGTGAAGGGGTTGGGTACTGGTCAGATGGTGCGTTCCTTGGTGCGTACAACACGGATGTGGATGGCCGGCAGGCGTACTGCGCGGACTTGGACGCGGACCCGCCCTACGGCAACACATCGGGGCCGGAACGGATCACGTCACTGGATTCGTTGTCGCGGCAGCAGCTTGCCGAGTTGAACTATGTGATGGATCGGTGGGGGCAGTCGGGCGATCCGAATGTCACCGCCGCGGTCGCGCTGCATGTGTGGTCGGTGGCGAGCCCTGGCCGGTATAACTCGCACGGCATGTCCGGTGACGATTACTACATTGCCCGCGCCCCTGCGTCGGAGCGGGGAACGATCCTCGCGAACCTCGCCGCGATGCGGCAGGAGGCTGCTGCAAACGCGGTCACCGACCCGTCACTGTCGCTATCGCTTGAGATGTCGGATCAGTACGCGGGCACCCTCACCGTCGCCACCCACCCCGCAGGACTCACCGGCGCGGCGACCTTGTCGGATGCGGTCTTCGCTGACCGTTCCTCGGCGCGCACGATCGGCACCGGAGCGCACCCGATCACCGGCACCCCCGCAGACGGTGTCCCGTCCTACCGGGTCGGCGCATCGATGAACATCGATGCAGCCGGATATGGTGCAGCCCTCGATCTCTACACGACCCCAGGGAAGCAGCGCCTCATCGCCGCCGTCACCGGGTCATCCACCGGGCTCTCGGCGTCGGCGGAGTCGCCGCTGATCGAGCTTGATTTCCAGCCGGAGATCACCACCCAGGTCACCTCCCGCTACGTCGCTGAGGGTGATGCGTTCGTGGATGGGCTCACGGTGTCGGTGTCGAAGGGCACCTGGATTCACCTGGGCGGCAACCCGATTGAAGTGACGGCGACCGGCACCCTGTATGGGCCGTTCGATGAGCAGCCGACCGAAGCCGACACCCCACCCGCCGGAGCCCCCGTCGCAGGCACCGAGACGGTGACGTTGACGGGTACGGGGTCGTATACGTCGCCGGGCACGATCGTTGCGCCGGAGTCGGGGGTCTACACGTGGGTGTGGAGCATCGACAAGGCCGCGCACGGTGAGAACGCGAAGTACCTCACCGACTCATTCACCGACCGCTTCGGCCAAGTCACCGAGACGTCAGTGGTGCCGTTCCAACCCGACGCTATTTCGGAAGCAGACCAGCGCCTCGCCGTCCCCGGCGACGCACTCACCGACACGATCACCGTCAGTAGCAGCAATGGTGCGTGGTTGAAGAAGGACGGCGCTTTCATTCCGGTGGTGTTCGAGGGCACCGCCTACCAGGTACCCGGCACGCTACCCCCGGCACAGAACGCCGCGATCGACCCGAACGCGGTGCCGCTCGGCACCGTCACGGTCACCGCCGACGGCCCCGGCGTCTACACATCGCCGCCAGTCATCGCACCAACGGGCGGGTTTGTGACCTGGGTGTGGGAGGTTCGGAAAACTACGCAGCCGGAGTGGGTGCGCGACTACCTCGCCACAGACTGGGCCGACGAGTACGGGATCAGCGTGGAGACGACGTCGGTGCGGTGGCCTGTCACGGTGACCTCGCTGATGCGGGAGTACAACGTGCACCCCGGCGGACGCGCCTTCGATATGATCACCGTCACGGGGTTCCCGGCGAACCACGGCGATTTCGCCGGCGACGGCTACTGGAATGCCGACGTTGACGAACTGCATCACACCGTCTACGGCCCCTTCGCCACCGACACTGAACTCACCGACGATCTCGACCTCACCAGCGCGCCGGTGCTGGCGGAGCTTGTGACGCCGGCACGGAATGGGGTCTACAAGCTCGGGTACACGGATGAGGACAAGATCGTGCCGACCGAGCCCGGCTTCTACGTCCTCGTCACCACCTTCACAGGCGATGACCGGGTGCAGCCGTATGCGTCGTCTCCGGCGGATGTGCTGGAACGCTTCTACGTCCCACCCACCGGCACCGACGTCCCCGTGTCGGTGGTGACGCAGGCGACATCGGAAGCGTTCGTCGGTGAACCGTTCTCGGATACCGCGCTCGTGCAGGGCACGAAGATTCCCGACGGCGCCTATCTGGTGTTCCGCGCCTACGGCCCCCACCCGGCCGACGCCGGAGCCGTGTGTGAGGTGCCGTTCTACGAGAGCGAGGAGATCCCGGTCACCCAGGCCGGTGTCTACCGCTCCGGCACCACCACCGTCACCGAGCCGGGGAACGTGTACTGGGTCGAATCCCTCTACAACGCCGACGGCGAGATCATCGCCGAGGGTGTGTGCGGTGCGCCGGGTGAGACGACGGTCGTGAAGGATCAGCCAGAGGAGCTGACCGTGAAGACCAACGCTGTCTCGACCGTGGAACTGGGTGATCCGGCGCATGATGTCGCGACCGTCACCGGCACCGTCCCCGACGGGGCACGCCTGGTGTTCGAGGCGTACCGGCAGGACAGTGACATCGCGAGCTGCACCCCGAAAGAACTCGTCTTCACCTCCACAGTCATCGAGCTAAATGGTCCGGGTGAGTATCGCTCCGACGAGGTGATCTTCGAGACGGCGGGCACCTACTACTGGGTGGAGACCGTCACCGGCAAGGACGGCACGATCCTGCACCGTGGGGTCTGCGGCGCACCGGATGAGACCACCACCGTCACCGACACCCTGGAACAGCCAAGGACTCCGGACACTCCGGGTGAGCTTGCGCACACCGGCGGCGGCGGCGACTGGTGGCCGATCGGACTTGCCGGTGGGCTGATCGCCGCGGTCACCGGTGGGGTGCTGCTGTTCGGGCGTCGCCTCGCGATCGCCCGCGAACGCACCGGATACGTCTGTGACGAGGACCTGTCGTTCGAGGAGTTCAAGGCCCAGTTCGAGGGAGCAAAGGAGGACTAACCACAGACTGCTGACCTGCCGGCACCCCCATGGCGGGTCGGCACGGGAGGGCACGAACCACCCCCAGGTTCGTGCCCTCCCACCTGCGTTCCCGGGGGCGGTGCGGGCGCACCTGCATGGCGACACCACTGCACTCCACGGAGAGGAACCGTTCTGTGACGCCGAAGCCCCGCTACCGCCGCACCCACCCCGACCACCAGCCCCCACGCACGGTGAAAGCATCGAAGTCTGAACCAGGAGGGCCGGTCGTCGTGCCGGTGGTGGAGTTCACCATCACCGCTAATGGTTCGATGACAGTCACCGTGGACGGAGAGGCGTATCAGCCGGAGCCCTTCGCACCGGGCTGGCGGCGCGAAGCGTTCCCGACAATCCTCGACGCCCTCACCGCCCAGTATCGGTCGCCGCTGCGGGTTCAGGTACACGAGGCCGACGGGTCAACGTTCACCGACATCATCACCCCGCCCCGCGAACGCCCGACCCCGAAACCCTGGCAGCCCACAACACCTGCGGCGGTGTCGCCTCCGGTGCCAGCCGCGCAGCCGGTGCTGCATCAGGTCGCAGGGGCGGGGTTCGTGCCGGGTGAGGATGTCGCCGTCGCGATCATCCACGCCCACACCGACGCCAGCACCGACGGCACCGCCCGCACCCTCCTCACCGCAGATCAAGCAGCCCTTGCGGTGACGGGTGAAGTGATCCTCCTCGGCCGCATCTCCGGCACCCTCAGCATCGGGCGAATCCGATGAGTACGCCGCGGCAGGGTGGTGCGTTTGGGGATGAGCTGGCGAACTTCGGCATCATCGCCCTCATCGCCGCCGCCGTCATCGCCGTCCTTCTCCGCGTCGCAGGAACCGTCACTGCCTGGGTCACCGGGGCCGTGCAGCCGGCGGGCGGGGTCGAAGCCGGCCTCGGCGTGCTCCTGCACCCCGCAGACCCCGGCAGCGCCCTCGGCACCGACGGGCTGAACCCGGTGGCCTACTGGATCGTCGCCGGCATCCTCATCATCGCGGTTGGGAGTGCGGGGTGGTGGGTGTGGCGGTTCTTCCGTGAGCAGTCGCGGCAGACGAAGGTCGACCCGTACCGGATCGTCGGGATCGCCACCCGCACCGACGTCACGACCGCAGCATCTGAGAAGGCGCTGTTGCGGCGGGCCGGGCAACTCCGACCCTCCATCCAGAACCCGGCCGTCACCGATGTCGGCTACCTCCTCGGCGCATCCAGAAACGTAAACGTGTGGGCGAGTGTGGAGGACTCGATTCTGCTGATCGGGCCACCTCGTTCAGGGAAGGGGCTGCATGTGGTCATCAACGCGATCCTCGACGCCCCCGGAGCCGTCGTCACGACCTCCACCCGCCCCGACAACCTCACCGCAACCTTGAAAGCGCGGAGCGCGGAGGGACGGCCATTGGCGGTGTTCGACCCGCAGCACCTCGCCGAAGGTGTCCCCGCAGGACTCCGATGGTCGCCAATCCGGGGATGCGAGGATCCGCTGACGGCGATGATCCGCGCCACCGGACTCGCCGCCGGTACCGGCCTTTCTGCTGGCGGTGTTGAGGGTGGGGACTTCTGGGAAGGGAAAACCCGCACCGCTCTCCAAGCTCTCCTCCATGCCGCTGCTCTCGATCACCGGACACCGGCTGAGTTGTTCCGGTGGACCCTCGATCCTGCCGCAGCGTCCGATGCGGTCGCGATCCTCACCGCGAACCCGAAAGCGGCGACGGGGTGGGCGGATTCGTTGCAGGCGATGATCGACGCAGACCCCAGAACCCGCGACTCCATCTGGCAAGGCGTGTCCCTCTCCCTTGCCGCCCTCGCAGACCCCCGCGTCCTCGATGCCGTGAGTCCCGGCCCGGAGGAGCGCTTCGATCCGGAGGAGTTTCTGCGTAAGCGTGGCAGCGTGTATCTGCTGGCGACGGGTGCGGGGGCGAACAACAGTGCCGCGCTGGTGTCGGCATTCGTGGAAGACCTCGTCGAAGCCGCCCGCCGCCTCGCCGCCAGATCACCCGCAGCCCGCCTCGACCCACCCCTGCTACTGGCGCTGGATGAGATCGGAAACCTTGCTCCGCTACCGTCGCTTCCGACGTTGATGGCAGAAGGTGGGGGTACGGGGATCACGACGATGCCGGTGCTGCAATCGCTCGCGCAGGCGCGGGAGAAGTGGTCGGATAACGCGGCCGGCGCGATCTGGGACGCCAGCATTGTGAAGATCATCCTTGGTGGCGCATCCAACTCCCGTGACCTTCAAGACCTCGCCACCCTCATCGGGGAACGCGACGAGATCACCGACTCCACCACGATCGGTGACCACGGCTCCCGCACTGCACAACGCTCCATCCGCCGGGTGTCGATCATGCCGCCCGACGTGATCCGCACCCTTCCATTCGGTACCGGCCTGATCCTGCTGCGCGCCGCACCGCCGATCGTCGCGAAGCTGCGTGCTTGGACGCGCCGCAAGGACGCGAGTGAGCTGCAGACGCAGCGGCGGTTGGTGGAAGAGCTGCTGCAAGTCGGCACCCCGAACACCTGAAAGTGACGAGGGGCCGGTGAGTGCACCTGAGTGACAGAGCACCCCGACCGGGGCTGCCGCTGTCACGAGGAGTGTCCAATGGCTATCCACACGCAAGAGTCTCTGTCCGGGTTCATCGCTTCCGAACCGCACCTGTCGTTCACCGAGAAAGGCGACGCGCGACTGTTCGTGAAGATCGGGCAGGAACACTACCGCAGGGAAGACGATGGCTCGTTCACGCAGACCGAGACTACCTTCCATGATCTCGTCGCGTTCCGGAAGACCGCCGAACGCGCCCACCAGCGTTTCGCGAAAGGCGACAAGTTCGTCGCTGAGGGCTACACCCACCACTACGACCGCACTGGCGACACCGGACAGACGGTCAGAGCCGAGGAGTTCGTTGCAAAGAAGATTGGGCACGACCTCGCCCGCACCCGCTACACCGTCGATCGCCCCCGACGCACACAGGCAACGGACTCGCTCGATGCCGGACTTGAGGACGCCGCACTGTCCACGGATGCCCCGCGCCGCGCGTCCGCGGGTGCCGCAACGGTCGGAAGGTGAGAGCGGATCATGGTCGATGAACTGCCCGACACGGGTGATAGCGACGCTGGTGAAATGGCGGAGGACGAGTTCGATGAGAGCTACGATCCCGACACCGACACCTCTATCTCTGACGACGACACAGCGGGTCCGCCTGGACCGGTGAACTGGAACCTCCTCACCGCCGATGCTGCGGAAGAAGAATGGCTCGCACTCAACGAATGGGTGCACTGGCTGCGCCACACCTACGGCCTCCCCGTTGCCGTCTGCCCGCCGTTCTGGCACCGCCACCCAGCCTTGGTGTGGGAACTGTCCGCGTTGCACATCCACTGGCTGTGCGCGATCCACCCCGAAGCGAAGGGCAGCGCGATGCTCGTCTGGCACCGCGACTTCACCGAAGCCCAAGAACGCCTCCGGCACTGGACCGCCGCCTGCGGCACACGCCTGACCACTGACCGCCCCACTCGCCGCATCGCCTGGCCCGGCGAACCGGATACAGGCCCCATCGAAGACATCGTGATCTCGAACCGAGAGGAAGACTTCGTTGAGTTCATGCACGCCGATGTGGAAGCGCGCCGGCGTGCCGAGGATCAGTTCATCGCAGGGCTCGTCCTGAGAACGGGGAAAGTGCCATGAGCAGGGGTGACCGCAGGCGGGGTGAGGACAGACGCTTCACCGTCGAGGCAGTGCCGCGCAGTCAACCTGACTTGCATAAGCTCGCGCAGGTGTTCCTCGGCATGGCCGTCAGCAGATCGAAGACGAACGACGCGCCCACGCCGGATGCCACCGATCCTGGGCGTTCTGAGCCCGACAAAGTAGAATAGAACCGACGCCACGGCCTTACCGGGCCGGGTGCGCAGTCTCTTTGCCCTTGTGGCTTACCCCGGTTCCTTTCCGGCGGACGTGTTTCCCATTTACGAGTCGCACCGCGTGACGCTTCGCCGTCGCGTTGGCTCCCACCCATCGGTGAGAGGAAACACGACTCATGACTCTGGCACCCCCAGCACCACCCACCAGCATCGACCGGCTCGGCGAGACCACCACCCTCGCTGTCTCCTACCTTCGTGTCTCCACCAAGGAGCAGGCAGAGCGCGGTGGCCGTGACGAGGGATTCTCGATCCCCGCGCAACGCGACGCGAACCTCCGCAAGGCCCGCGATTTGAACGCGATTGTCGTGGAGGAGTTCATCGACGCGGGTGAGTCCGCGCGCAAGGCCGACCGGCCAGAGCTGATGCGGATGATCGAGTACGTCACGACGCACCAGGTCGCGTACTGCATCGTCCACAAAGTCGACCGGCTCGCACGCAACCGTGCCGACGACGTAGCGATCCACCTCGCGCTCAAAGACGCTGGAGTGATCCTCGTGTCCGCAACGGAGAACATTGACGAGACCCCGTCAGGGATGCTGCTGCACGGCATCATGTCCACGATCGCAGAGTTCTACTCCCGCAACCTCGCCAACGAGGTGGCCAAGGGCATGACCCAGAAAGCCGCCACCGGCGGCACCGTTGGTCGTGCCCCCATCGGCTACCTCAACGTCCACAAGCGTGACGAACTCGGCCGCGACGTTCCCACCGTAATCCCGGACCCCGACCGCGCTGCTTTGGTGCGGTGGGCGTTCGAGGCGTACGCGACGGGGAACTACTCGACCTCGATGCTGCACAGCGAACTTGTTGACCGTGGCCTCACGACCGTGCCGACCCCGAAGCGGCCTGCGAAGGCTCCGGGGCTGTCCACGATCCAGCAGATGCTCTCCAACCCCTACTACAAAGGCGACGTGATCTTCCGTGGCGCCCGCTACGACGGACTCCACGAACCGCTGGTGAGCGCGGAACTTTGGTATCGAGTGCAGAACGTCCTCACCGCACGCCAGGTGTCCGGGGAGAAAACTCAAACGCACGAGCACTACTTGAAGGGCTCCGTCTACTGCGGTGACTGCGGTTCCCGACTGATGGTCACTCATGCGAAGAACGGCAAGGGCGTCGTCTACCCCTACTTCATCTGCGCAGGCCGGCACTCCAAGCGCACGAACTGTGTCCGTCAGGCGATGCCGATCGAGCACATCGAGCGACAGGTCGAGGACTATTACCGGCGGGTGCAGATACCCGAGCACGTCGTCACCGCGCTGCGGCACATGCTCGTGCGCCAGTTCGATGACCTCCACGCCGCAAACAAAGCAGAACGGCACACCCACGCCGTCGAGCGTGACCGGCTCCGTGACGAGCGCCGGAGCCTGCTCCATGCCCACCACGCCGGTGCCGTCCCGCTGGACCTCCTCAAAGAAGAGCAAGACCGCATCGGGCGCCGGCTCGCATTCCTCGATGCGCAGATCGACGCGGGGCAGATCGAGTACGACCAGGCCAAGGCGCACCTTGAAGACTGCCTCACCCTGGCCGGTGACATGCACGTGATCTATATGAGTATTGACGACTCATTGCGACGCATCTGCAACCAAGCGTTCTTCGAGCGCATCCACGTCTACGAGGTCGAGAACGCCGACCGGGTGGAAGCGGAGCCGGGTGAGCCGTTCGACACGCTGCTCGACCCGGCAGTCCACGCGGCAGCGCTGGCCTATGAGGCCAGCGTGCGCGCGGGTGAGGATGTCAAACCTGCAGATGTCGCATGTTTGAACATCGACACTTGGGTGGGCCCTACCGGGCTCGAACCGATGACCTTCTGGGTGTAAACCAGACGCTCTAGCCAACTGAGCTAAAGGCCCCACGCACGCGCCAATCTACCAGAACTGGCACGCACGGTCACATCCGAGGCTGAGCGTCACAGCACAGAACAGCGCTGGCCCGCCCAGGCCTCGTGAATGAAACTAGCGGCGCGACCGCGGACGCGCGGTCAGGCGCACGCCCGCCCAGTTATCTCCCAGCGCCGTCGACGTCGTCGCGTGCAGGCCCGCGATCTCCGCGGCCTCCTCCACGTCGCCAACCCGTACAGAATTCGGCCGACCCGGCTTAGGAATCAGCACCCAAATCAGGCCGCCGTCATCCAGGTTCGACATCGCGTCCACGAGCACGTCCGCGAGGTCCTCTTCCTCGGCATCGTCCGCGCGCCACCAGACGATCGCGCCGTCCACGACGTCCGCATAATCGACGTCAACGAGCGGATGCCCCGTCTCCCCTTCAATCGCATCGCGCACGGCCTGATCGACATCATCATCGACGTAGAACTCCTGCACGATCGCATCGGACGCAAAACCCAGGCTCACTGCCATCACGCAGCACCGCCCATCAACGAGCTGGCGCTCAGTGTCATATCAACGTTCACGCCTTCATCCTAGGGCATTGGAGCTACTCGAATGCAAGGGATGGACCACGATAAAAGACCCCTACGAGCACTGCCCCGTCTGAGCTGGGCAATTACCCGACGGTAAGCGACCAGGGTTCGGTGATACGCACGTCATAGTGCTTATCCAAGGCAAACACTCGCAAAGACTCCCCAATAGTGGGACAATGGTCCCGATATGTGCGGTGTCGCCAGAGGACACCGCTCACGCACGCTGCGCAAGCAGCACCGAGTCAAGCGAGAAGGTACACCGTGAGCCAACTCCACGAGTCCCACCCCGTCGTCAACGGCCTGATTCCTCAGGTTCCCGACAACGATCCCCAGGAGACCGCCGAATGGGTTGAGTCCCTGTCCGGGCTCATCAACGAAAAGGGCGGCCCCCGCGCACGCTACATCCTGCTGCACATGCTGGACGAAGCGCGCCGCAACGGCGTTCAGCTCCCCCAGGAATACACGACCCCCTACGTCAACACCATCCCCGTTGACCAGGAGCCGTACTTCCCCGGCGACGAAGCCATGGAGCGCGAATACCGCCGCTGGATCCGCTGGAACGCCGCCGTCCAGGTGACGCGCGCCCAGCGCCCCGGCGTCAAGGTGGGCGGACACATCTCGTCCTACGCCTCGGTTGCCACCCTCTACGAGGTCGGCCTCAACCACTTCTTCCGCGGTAAGGACCACCCCGGCGGCGGCGACCACGTGTTCTTCCAGGGACACGCCTCCCCCGGCCCCTACGCCCGCGCCTTCCTCGAGGGTCGCCTCTCCGAAGAGGAGATGGACGGCTTCCGTCAGCAGGTCTCCACGGAGCACGGCCTGCCCTCGTACCCGCACCCGCGCCAGCTCGATCACTTCTGGGAGTTCCCCACGGTCTCGCTCGGCCTGGGTCCCGCCGAGGCCATCTACCAGGCCTGGTTCGACCGCTACCTGCACATGAACGGCATCAAGGACACGTCGCAGCAGCACACGTGGGCCTTCATCGGCGACGGTGAGATGGACGAGCCCGAGTCCCGCGGCATGCTCCAGCTCGCCGCTCAGCAGCGCCTGGACAACCTGACCTTCGTCATCAACTGTAACCTGCAGCGTCTCGACGGCCCGGTGCGCGGCAACGGCAAGATCATCCAGGAGCTCGAGGCCTTCTTCAAGGGCGCGGGCTGGAACGTCATCAAGGTGATCTGGGGCCGTGGCTGGGACCAGCTGCTCGCCGCCGACAAGGACGATGCCCTCGTCCACGTCATGAACGAGACCCTGGACGGCGACTACCAGACCTTCCGCGCGAACGACGGCGCCTACGTGCGTGAGCACTTCTTCGGCCGCGATCCGCGCACCAAGGAGATGGTCAAGAACTGGACCGACGAGCAGCTCTGGGAGCTCAAGCGCGGCGGCCACGACTACCGCAAGGTCTACGCAGCCTACAAGGCAGCCATGGACCACACCGGCCAGCCGACCGTCATCCTCGCGCACACGATTAAGGGCTACGCGCTGGGCACGCACTTCGCCGGCCGTAACTCGACGCACCAGATGAAGAAGCTGACCCTCGAGGACGCCAAGCAGCTGCGCGATCGCCTCCAGATCCCGATCACGGACGAGGAGCTCGAGCGCGATCCCTACATGCCGCCGTACTACATGCCGCCGGCCGATCACCCGGCCCTGCAGTA
>QFCH01002493.1_pt1 | contig 51131 bp, 65 predicted proteins | sample 5346071 | NCBI WGS metagenome assembly QFCH01 (sample SAMN09062255, study PRJNA434731) | Human gut metagenome, whole genome shotgun sequencing project. | isolation source: stool timepoint B chromium assembly | host: Homo sapiens | collected 2015
CCGTGCATTTTATCCCACATAGGAGCATGCTTTTTAATTTCAGCTACACTCCTATCTCCAGACATATACCAGGCATATTCGCGCTCTGCATATCGCTCGCTGAATTTACGCCATTCTGTTGTTATGATGCGTTGCTGAGGATTAAGTAAGTAAAAACCAACATTGTAAACAGCTTTTGTTCCAACATTAGTATTTACTCCTTGGCCCATAATAAAAGCATATAGGTCTTCAAAAGCCTCAGTAGCATTTTTATAAGCTATATTCATACGTTATTCTCTTCTTTATAATCTAATATAAGTGCAACTCCATAATCATACCAAAGAAGCTCATCAAGTTCTTTTTCAGTTTTGCAATTATATTTACATAATTCAGCTTCTAAATCCATTGGGCTTTCAATGTGAACTTCATCTTCTATATACTTTGCCATATCATTTAACTATTTTATTGGTGCTGCTGTTATAAACTCTAAACAACAATTCTTCAGCTTCTTCATTCATGGCATTGCAAATACTTATTGCTTCTTCCATAGATAAGCCTGTAAGTTCTTCGTCATCATCATTTACTGCAATTTCGCCAGTTATAACTCTAACATCAAATAAGTTTGCAGAAGCAAAAGCCTTAGCAGCATCAAGAGCTTGTATACAAATATAATGTACAGCATCCCAGTATATATAAGACAATGTGCTTGTATCTTTTAATATATCGACATAAAGCTCTCTCAACTTTTCTGGCTTAAACCATCCATGCTCATCCATTCGTCTATATTCAGCAAGCCATCTGCCATATCCATTTGTGGCCTTAAATCTGTTGGCATAAACAGCCACAAATCTAAGAAATTGGTCTGTATAAACGACTTGTGGAATTTCAACTGTTTTCTTCTTGAGCTGTTTCATGTGCTTAAAGTTTATATATTCTCGCGCGTTCTAGAGCACGCCTATCATTCCATTATTATTCAATCATTCATGTACTTAAAGCGCGATATTGCGCGCGAGAATAATGTGAAAATCAATCCTTAGTATGACCCAGTAGACCCGAGTGCTCCATCACCACGCTCTGATGAACGGCTGAAAAGCTCTGACTCAGAAACTTCTTCAAGGCCTTCATACGATACAGGCACAAGAATAAATTGTGCTATTTTCATACCTGGCTTAATGTGGACCTTGGCTTTGCCGACATTAACAACATGTATATGAATTTCACCTTGGTAATCTTCATCTACAATCTTGGCTCCGAGGATAACGATGCTTTCAAATGCTTCTGCTTTCGGTGTTCTACCAGCTCCAAGGCAAGCCCATTTAGAAGTTACAACTCCTGATTTATCAGCTGCCATAAGCATATATCCTTCTGGAATTTCCATCTTAATACCTGATGGTATCAAAACATCAGTTCCTGGATTTACGATAAAGCCTTTGTTATTTCCAAAGTTAGGAACGAAAAAATCAATTCCTGCTGCTTTACCAGTCCCACGAACAGGAGACTTTACATTTCTTATTTTTGCAAACTTCATAACTACACTATTTTAACAAGTTCCTTAGCTGCTGTTTCTACGGCTCTAGCAAGTCTATGTTCAACTTCTGGACTTATAAGGCTGTAAACTCCTTCTTTTTCAAAAGCGTCAGCCATGATAGCTCCAATTTTTGAAAGCTTAGGATTAGAAGTGTTAATGCCATGCTTATCCATAAGTTCTTTGTTGTACTCATACTTAATACCTCTGCCATTTTCTACAGGAACGAGCTTAGCTATTTCTGCATGAGTATTTGACTTTCTGCTCGGAACAGTGATAATAATCTCCTGATTGGTTGTCATGCACATATCTGTGCACATTTCCATTACTTCATTGAAGTTGCGCTTAAACTCTCTTGGAGTTACTGAAATTAAACTTTTCATAATGACGTCAAATTAGCAATTAAGTTCAACATATATGTTTTGTCTTTATCTCTTCTGAGCTTCATCTTATCTTTTAAGGCGAGAACTACTAGCTGAACACCTATAAGATGATGTTTTGCATGAGACTCGTCAATTATATCCAATACTACCTCTTTGGATATAATCTCATCATAACTTTCGGTCTTGTCAATGATAGCATTTATCTTGATTCCACCAATTACAAATGAGTAACACTTGCCTTCTTCATAGTTTTCATTCTCAAGGCCAGACAGGAATTGAAGTTCTTTTAACTTTGCTTCCTGCTCTTCTTTCAGATGAAACACCTTTATATCTATATCCTGTGGATTAGACGGAACTCCGAGCATAGCCAGAGCAGTTGTACCTGTTACCATATACTCAATTCTATTTGCATTGCAAAAGTCATTGAGTTTGAATAAAGCTTCTTTTATCTTCATATCTATTACATTAAATCGTCATCGGATAAACTTGGTTGCTCAGTGGCTTTAGGAGCAACTTTTACATCTCCAGGCTTACGCTTTAATACCCAAAGAGTATTACGTGAAACATCCGGGAACATAGGAGCCATTATATTGGCAATGAGGTTTGAGTCATAATACTCTTTAAGAGCATCAAACATTTTCTGCTGCCAATCATTCATCAGTGGCTTATAGTCTTTAGCCGAAGCAAATGTACCGAACTTCTTTACTATGTTGAAATGTTTCAGCAATATGCCTTCAAGCTCCCAATGGTCAAACTCTTGCACATCAACTCCGCGGCCATCGCCTGAGTCATAAGTATGATTACCAGCTGCTCCTACAGATGGGTCATAGTTTGGAGTTGAAAGGTAATAAGTAGCATTATTATTGCCACAAGCCTTGAAGTTCTCCAGAAATGCATCTGCATTCTGTTTGCCAACATGCTCGAGCACTTCAAAAGCACAGACTTTGTCAGCATTAAACTTGCTGAAATCCATGTAGTTTTTAACAAGGTCAGCAACACAGAAATGAGCCCAAGGTACATTGGCATACTTCTCAGCTGCTTCTTGAATTGTTTTTTCGCGAATATCGATACCGATATATTCTTTCTGCTTAAACTTGTTTCGGTATAATACCCCAAGCAAGTTAGCAGCTCCACAGCCAAAATCAACAATGGACTCGCCAATCTTGGCTTCTTTCAATATATGAGTCCATCGTAGATAATGCGCAAATTGGTCTCTGTGGAATACGTGGCGCTCAAACGCCTGGTCTGGTCTGAGGTCTGTTGTGTTATAAACTTTTGCCATAATTATTTTTAATTTTATCTCTAAGTTCTTTATTATTTTTTTGATAGTTTGTTAATAGTTGACACAATGGCGGCAAATAATAAAGCCATATATACTAACAGTAGTAGCCCTTGTATACATTCACTATGCACATGCATCATAATAAATATAGGCGAAATCATTACACATGCTATCACTATTGCTATAGGTGCAAGGCGTAAACCTATTAAAAAATTTTTAATAAACTGCTTCATGATTATTTGTCATTAAAAATTTCTTTATGTTCTTCTAAGTAGTCATTCATAGAGCCCATATAAGCAATCGCATCAAGAAGATTATCCTCTTTGTGCGCATAAGCCTCACGTGATAACTTAAGAGCTATCATAGCTCTATACATACCAACAGTTGTTATTTGCTGGTCTTTAGGCGACATCAAATTATAGAGAGCTGCTGCTCTTTTCATTGATGCCTGAAACGGCCCGTATTGACGCTCTTTTTCCTCTGAGCGCTCATTTACGATTTGGTCTGCTTTTTTCAAAATGTTACTCATTGCTTAAAATTATTTATTATTTTGTCTTTTAAATCTGGATTATCCTCAAGCATTTCTACAAAGAGGTCTGCCGCAACGTTTATACTAAACTGCCTCATATCATCATTTTCTTCATATCGCTTAAGGAAAAATAATATTTCTTTAAGCATTGCATTATTCTCTCTTAGCAGTTTAAGTATCTCGCCCATTACAGCATTGATTTTAGTTCTGCTTTTAATCTTTTTGCATCAGCACCTCTAAATGTTTGTGCATTTGCCAAGAAGTATCTAACAATATCTCCTGCAGTATCATAAAGATACATAGCATTCGGGTCTGAAGTGTCAAGTGTTAACATTGCCTCTAAATAAGGCACCGCACCAAAATATACATTAAGCCATGTTGACTTTATATCTTTGGCTATTTGCTGAAAGGTTCTTTTCTTGTCCATTTTATTATCTTTATTTAGATATGCGAATATACTAATTTTCTCCGAGAATAGAAAATTTTTTTTATTATAAAGTGCACTCACTTAACACTTCTTAACTTGGCCAGATTTTATTGCTCTTCTGGATATTCTATTTGCAGTAATTCTTTGCAAAATTGAATAACTTGCTCATAGTTATTATATGCAGTTTGAGTAATAATTCTCCGCTGAAGTATCGTTAGTTTATTTTTAATAATAAACTTATTTATGTTAAGAGAGAGAGCTTTATCATTGCATCTTCTTTTATCTCCTAACTGAATAGCTAATTGAGCATAATGAATACATTTCTTTATATCCTGCGCTCCATTTTTAGCTTTATACCTACTAGTATATTTTATAATGCATCCTTGTATAAAGGAGCATCTTAAAGCAGTTATAAGCTCTATTGGTTGCATAGCCATATCTTTATAATGACTTCCGCCTATTTGTATATCTGTTGCTTTCATATCAATATACTTTACGTTTATGATTATCTGGTATATACCCATTTACCACTCTCAGCTCATCCATAAACATAACAGAGTTGTAATGCTTAGGAAATTCTCTTATCACCTTAAAACTTGCTGTTTTGTCTTTCACAAAGCTATTATCGCCTACAGGTTCTACATATCCAAGCTTTACAAACTTATAAAGATATGCGGTTTCTGAGTTTCTACCTGGCTCTTTACCAAGCAGAATTTCTTTTGAACTTACTACTTTGCCAGCATTATCGTTAACAAATTTTACCATTTCCGGAAATACCGGAGCTCGCTTTCCATTACGTCCCATATTACATAAATTTTTTATATTTGTCAATTTTTGCTTTTATGCTATCCATTAAGGCATTTTGCTTTTTATCTTTTGCTTTAAGTGCTCTGATTACATCTTCATCATGAGTGCCTTGCAATATCAAATGATTTATAACAACATGATTTTGCTGTCCTTGTCGATATAATCGAGCATTAAACTGCTGATATAATTCAAGACTCCATGTTTGCCCAAACCAAACTATTATACTGCCTCCTGCCTGAAGATTAAGTCCATGGCCTGCTGATGCTGGATGCGCTAACATAACTTGTATTTTACCAGCATTCCAGTCTTCAATATCTTTATTGTTTTTAAGCTCTCTTGGCTTATATTTTTTAAGGTACTCAACAATTCTATCTCTATCAAACTGATAGGTCCATGCCACAAGTACAGATTGGCCATTTGCATCTTCGATTATTTCCTTAAGAGCTTCAAGCTTAATATCATGAATTGGAAATACATTTCTTTCTTCATCATATATAGCTCCATTGGCAAACTGAAGTAATTTATTTGAAAGGGCAGCAGCATTGACTACATTTACTTCCACAGGTTTTTTAACAAATACTGAATTGCCATTTTCGTCTTCTTGCTCAACCGTTTCAGTAGCGCTTATTAAGTCAAGCACTTTATTCTTTTCAAAGTCATCATATTGCTTCTTTAGAGCTTCAGACATTCTAAGCTTTATATAGTTATCTGTCCTAAATGGCATTTCAAGATAATCATCGGCTTTCATGCTTATGCAAATATCCTCTATTTTCTTATGTATTAGATATTCTGAGTCGCTCATCAAATCGTATGAATATACGACATGGCCATTCGTTTGACCTGGCCGAAAATACCTTTCTCTATATCTGGATATTGTCTTTTCAAGGCGCTCACCTCTATCCATAAGATATATTTGAGGCCACAAATCAATAAGTCCATTTGGAGCAGGTGTACCAGTTAGTCCTACTAGCCTTTTAAGATAAGGCCTTGCACTACGTAATGCCTTAAAACGCTCTGATTTATAAGACTTAAAACTGCTAAGCTCATCAACTACTACCATATCAAAAGGTAATTTGCCTCCGCCATACAAAGCACAAAGCCATACGACATTATCTCTTGATATAATATAAATATCAGCTTTTGTTTCCATAACAGCTGCTATTCGCTGTTTAGCAGTACCTATAATCTTAGAAAAGCGCAAATGCTTTAAGTGGTCCCATTTCTCTGCTTCTTCTTGCCAAACTGACTCAGCTACTCGCTTTGGTGCTATGACTAACACCGAGTTAATCTCAAGATAGTCAAACATCAAATAGTTTACAGCCGTCAGTGTTGATACTGTCTTACCCAATCCCATATCAAGAAATACTCCACAAAATGGGTGAGTAATTATATGCTCAGCGCAAGCCAATTGATATTTATGTAAATTATTCTCTGTTAGCATCTTTCTGTTTTAGTATTTTATCCAACCATTCAGACTCTACTTCTGCTATAGTAATGTCTCTCGTATTATAGTAATTACATAGACTAGCTAATGGATTGGCCACGTGTGCCGGAGGATTTTTCCACAGTGCTCTACAAATTGACTTTTCTGGCTGGTTTGCTTGATAAAATGGGCATCCGCCTTCAAAGCATATATGCTTAGTATCAGGCGCTTTTTCTGATAATATAATTACAAGCTTTTTCATTTTTATCCATTATTATTTATATTTTATTTAATACAATATCATCTACAAAGTTTATTACGCTTTCTACTGTATCTATTACTTCAACTCTAAAGCCCAAAGCTCTAAGCTTATTGTGCATATATGCCTGTATGCGCTTAGGCTTTCGTCCAGTTGTTTTTAATTCCACAAAAACTATTTTATGGCCCGGAAATAAGCACATTCTATCTGGTAAGCCTATAAGTTGGTCGCACAGCAGTTTTATGCACATGCCACCATTTATTTTAACAAGCTCAACCAATTTGCGCTCTACAACTTTTTCACTGTTTACCGTCTCTTTCTTCATAAGTTAAATTTATTGAACTTACAGTTACTCCAAGTATTTGCAATGACCGGTTAAGCTTATCTTTAAGATTTTTCTTGAATTGGGCTACATCATTGCAAGCATTCTCTTCTGTTACATGATTTTCATCATATTTTATTGTTCTTAAAGAACCATCGGAGAATTTGCATACAGCTCTTAGTATTACATATTTCATAACCTAGCCATATAAATGTTATACTCACACTTATCCAAATTAAATTCCAGTTTGTCAACACAAAACTTTTGGTCATTGTATATAACGGCCGTTTTGACAGATGGAATATGTTCTATATTTCTTGTTACAAGAAGCACAGAATTACGGTAATTTCCGTATTGCGTTTTATAAAAATTTGCTATCATAATAAGCTATCTTTACGTTTATAGTATTTCTGTTTACCATATAAAGGAAAGTTCTTAGTGGATGCTATAGCTTCCCATTCAGGCAATGACCTAAGAATTTCATTAACCTCTCTGGTATTATATCTTGACATTTCTGTCTTATCTTTGCCAAGGCACTCACACCATACTTCAGCAATGCAGACAAAGTCTTTTTGTGCTGTACCATTTTTAGACAATGGGTCTTCAAGCCAACGTCTTCTGTCATACAGGTCCATTTTGTCCCAATCATCTGGAAATTTAGTATTAAGATATTCTTCAATAATACCTTTTCGCTCATCTGCTTCTGAGTGTTTATGTTGCTCAATCTTAGCAATTATATCTTCATCACCAACAAGGTATAAAGGCTCTTTTGCCAAATATAGTTGATATGCTTCAGCCCATATTTGATTTACTTCATCTTGTGTAAGGTCGTCATTTACAGACTTTGTGGCATATTCTGGTCTTACATCTATAGGCATAAATCGTCTATTTCCTGTCGGGTCACGTAAGAAATCTTTGTTGTTAGTAGTACCAAAAAATACACATTGCCTTTTATATGTTTCTACTGTTCTACCATACGCCGGCCTGAACATATCTTCTCTTTTTGATATGTAGTGCTTGATTGACTCTACTTCTGCTTTCTTAAGGCCTGAAAGCTCTGCCATTTCAATCAGCCACGCCCCTTGTATCTGTTCAAATGACTCCTTGCCCTGCACAGTCGTGAATGTATCTGAGAACCATTCCATGCCGAGCTTTTTAACGAAAGTACTTTTATATGTTCCTTGTTCTCCGACAAGTATAAGCGCTGTGTCGAACTTAATACCTGGCTCGAATACCCTCGCAACAGCCGCCACCAACGTCTTCCTAATGGCGGCTCTAGTATAAGCGTTATCTTCTGCTCCAAAATAATCAATCAATAATGTATTAACTCTCGGTATGCCATCCCACTTTTGAGTGCATATATACTCTCTTATCGGATGGAACTTTTTCTTTTCAAATTCAAGCGCAAGCGCGTCATCCACTTTTTGACTTGACACAATGCCGTAAACACACTCAATGTAATTACGAACACCAGAATAGTCAACATCACGGAGAGGCTCCACAGTATCGACTTTACGCCATGGCAACGAACGTGTAACATATCTTTTATTATCAAAAATGTTTAGCTTAAATACATCTTTTAAGAATTGGTCATGCTGAATTATTATATTCAAGTTATTGGCAGAATTATCATATTCGCCTTTTGTATTAGCATCAAGCTCTTCTGTCCATGAAGTATCATACTCTTCAGGAACTTCTGCTTTTGCTTCTTCCGCAAACTCGAATTTAGCTTCAGCAAACTTTTCTTCAGCAATATGCTTTTTTGTTGTAGAGTCTTTAGAGGCAAATTCTTCCATTGCCTTAAAGCTCTTTTTATCTTTGTCTTCTTTTTCTTTGCCTGTATCTAAATGGCTAAATTTATGTATGCGAACTAAGTCAAATGCATTACATAATCTACCTCCAGCAGGGTCTGTTCCATGATGAGAATATGCAAATTTATCATCATAGACTATTAAGCCCGCAGCTGTAGAGCCATTTATATATGTATATCGTCCTTCTCCAGCTGGCGTATATACATCTGAAAGAAAAGTCTCAATAGCTTCTTGTATAGTATAAGTACGGCAGAAAACACCAATTATGCCTTTTTTATCTTCTGGGTCCTCTTGCTTTTTGATAGCTTGCATTATTACATCTGTGCTATCTGTAGCAGTTGGCCATTCGCTCGTATCATGCCAATCATTATATAGCCCAAGAATATAATCAGCTTCAAGGAAAGGTCCGTCTTGAAATTCAAAGTAGTACTCCATATCTGATGATACAGACGGCCAGAACATAAGTCTATTTACGTCAAAAGTCGACTGGTCAAACAAATCAATGTTTAGGTCTCCAGCGACTTTTCGGGCAATAGCTTGATATTCTTCTTGCGATACTTCTCTATCAAGTGGAATTATCAATCTGTGTCGTGGCTTTTCAGGGCATGACTTATGAGTTGAATGAATAACCGCGGCACAATCAAATAGCATTGTAAAGTCCCACCAAAAGTTCTCGTGAGAAAAGTCAATATCCAATGTAATTAACTGGCGGTAAAGTACATTTGTTTTATCACGCCTACCATTTGTAAGAAATCCGCCTACAAATCCGCCTACGTCTTTTATCTTACTTTGCTCTTCTTTTGTGGCACTCATAAACCGCTTATATGTTTCAGCGGTTACTACAGGAGTAGCTAGCTTTTGAACTAAATTGCTCCAAGTAGTTTTGGTATTTTTCCATACTTTACTTGAAACATTTAGTCCAACTGCTATGCTCAAATTTTCATCATATTTCAATTTATCTACTTGCATAATATGCGTAAACAATATATAAACACGGCCAAATCATATTTTTAATCTTTTAAGTAGAATGGTGTTGTATATCCATCTGCTCTTAGTGGAAGGTCTGATGCCCATTCAGGAGGAGTGCCCATAATGCTTGCCATTTCTTCATAATATGCTTGAGCATTCTCTTCTGGGACTTCACACAAAACTTCATCATGTATATGGCACACGGGATGATAGTCATTAGCCTCAAGATTTAACATAGAATTGCCAAGCAAATCTCTTGAAATAGCTTGTACAATGTTCTCTGTTAATTTGCCTCCATACGTATCAATTTCGCCCCATTGCTTAGTTTCTTGCACAACTCCTTGGTAACATAATACTCGGGTTGGCATCGTAGAACGGCCTATTTTCTTATCTTTGAATTTAGGCCCATAATAGAATAGCTTTCTGCCAGATGGCAATTGTATTGTCATAAACTCACCATTACAGCCGAAAATTATATTTTTACATGTGCATGATACTGGTCTTTGGTATCTGACAGCCTCTTTCGATGCTTCATCTATTTCTTTCCACATATCTACAATTGCAGGGTTTGCCGAGCGCCATTTACGCACCAGGCTCATCATTTCAGTATCTGATAAGCCCATACGTTCACCACCCATTCGCTTAAGTGCTCCTAATGAGCCCTCATAACCGAGTGCAAGCTCTGAAATCTTTGATTTGTCGCGAAGTACTGAGCCTTTTGTAATAGCGGATATTGGCACATTAAACATCTTTGCTCCTGTAGCTTCATAGATTTTACCGTCTCCGCGGAATACGTCCATTCGCCATTTTTCATTTGCAAGCCAAGATATAACGCGTGCCTCAATGGCTGAGAAGTCTGCAACACTAAATACTTTACCAGGCGATGCTATAAGAGCTGTTCTTACTAACTGAGACAAAATATCTGCAACATCATCATACATCATCTCAACTGACTCCCAATCACGTGCTCTAATCATTTCACGCGGTACTTCTATATGTGATATATGATTTTTTGATAAGTTCTGCAATTGCAATAGCCTACCTGCCCATCGTCCAGTTCTATTTGCGCCATAGAATTGAAATGTACCACGGACTCTATGGTCTTTCATGGCACAGTTAAGCATAGCATAATACTTCTTAATGGACGTTTTTGAGAGCTTTTTGCGTATATTAAGTAACTCGATAACATCTGGATAATCTGTAAACTCTTTCATTAAATCAGGCATTGTTTCCTTTGAAAGTGACATAACAACACATCCTGTTGTCTTTTCAACCCATTGCCTAATTTGAACAGGCGAGTTTGGATTTTCAAGCCCTGTTAGCTGTTGAGCATGTTGCGTTAAGATAGAAGTATATGTGTTATCTACTGCGATAGCAGACTCTGCTAATTCCATATCAACCAAAATACCTCTATCGTTTATATTCTGGTCAAGCACATACATCTTGCGCTCAATATCAGGAATGATATATGCCTCTAATCTCTTAAATATCTCACGCTCTGCAAGTACGTCATACTTGTTATATTCCTTATATATTTCCCACTTTTCAGGAGCATGTTCAGGATAATTCCGAGTACGCATGCCATTAACTCGAGTTGCTTTGCATGGGCATGAGAAGTATTTAATAAGCGCTTTACCAGTATCTAGCTTTTTATCTGTAAGATTAAGAGCCTTTGATACTCCGTCCAAAGAAAGTGGTAAACCACAATACGCAGCTTTTACAGAGGTACAATACCACTGCTCTGCTGGAACATTATATCCTATACGCTTAAAGCTCAAGCGCTCAAATACTGCATTATGTGCCACTTTTACACAATCCGGGTCAAGCAAAGCTTCTTCAAACTCTTCAGGCATTTCTTCACCTTGAGCCAAATCTACTATCTTTACCGGGCCATCATCTAAAGCATATCCTATTATAAGAATTTCAAAGTCTGGTGACTCAATATACTTATAAGCTCCAGACTCTTTAATATCTACAGATGAATATGTTTCAACGTCTATAAAAAGATTTTTTGCCATTATTTCTTTATTTGATATTATAGAATTGCGGAATAGGCAGGACTCGAACCTGCATCTTGCTCTCGTTGTTTTTAAGTGGTACCACGCTGCTCTTCCATTAAGCTACTATCCCAATAGGAGTATAGGCGGGGCTCGAACCCACATTTACTTGGTTTCCACAGACAGTTTCCGAAGTAAGTTTTACCATTAAACTACTATACTCATTGATGCAGAGAGGAAATTACATCATATCGTCATCAGCCATAGCATTTTCACCTCCAAAGTCTTCTTCAGCGGTTGAGCCACCGGCCAACATCTCTCCATCTTCGAGCTTTTGAAGATTATTCAATCCAGCAGCGATGCCTTTGGATGAAACATTGAAAGCATAGAAGTTGATTGAAGCGCGGCCATAGCAGCCCGAATAGAACTCGTCTCTGCTCATGATTGGATTAAGTGAGCGGTCCACAATGCTCGGCTGACGCATCGAGTTTGCATTGATGAAATAGTGGTCCTCAAATGCTGGGTCATCCGGACGTTCTTCATCGCCATCGCGTAGAGGCAATTTGAGGTTTGCTGGGATACGGCCATTCTTATCTGCGAGTTTTGCCTTACCTGCTTCCTTTGCAGCTTCTATGGCTTTCTTGATTTTGTCAATAGTAGCCGTATCGCTCTTAGGAATAAGAACGCAGATATTGTACTTAGGAGTATCGCCCTCATTCATAGCTGTGGGCTCGAACACGTTTACATAGCAAAATCTTACTTTGCCAGTTACAACCTTGGTTGAATTTACTTGATTACTCATTGTCTTTTAATTTAAGTTGTTATTATTCTTTGAAATCTAGTTGTGCTTGAGCATATCCCATTGCTGGTCTCTTGTCTTCAAGAGGTACAAGAGTAGGTTTGCCTTGTGGCTTGATAACCACATCTGAGAGTATTTCCTCAAAACGCTTTTTGCCTACTAACTTCTCAATAGAAGTAATCGGTTTAAGCTTCATATTGAAAATCTCATCTTCTGAAAGTTCAGGGCAACGTGCAAAAATTGCATTAGAAGCTTGGTCTTCGTCAACCCATTTGCGTCGACTAATTCCTTCAACTAATTTAAGCCCCGGCCATTGCTTATTCTCGTTAATCGCTTTAGTTTGTGCATATTCTGTTATTGAATTAGCCCATTCTATAAGCTTAGGCACACGCTTAACTATATCAGCAATCTCATCATCGGTTAGCAACCCTGGGTCTGCAAATTCATGTTGTGCAATTTCGAGTTGTTGCTCATAAAGCTTACGACACTGATTACGCACAGCACAAAATCTGCACCAATCTCCAGCATTGAGTTCTCCTTTACCTTCAAAAGCAAGTTCAGCTCTTGGCCTAAGCTCCTCTTCTGCCCATTTGCGGAGTTCTTCAACAGATATTTGCCAACTTGATATATTGTTAATGCGAGGCTGTATAATAGTCAATCGCACTTCCGTTATATCATACATTGTATCATATTTCTGTAAAGCTCCAAGTCCATAAAGCATAAGTTGCTTATTCCATTCAGCATATACTGGAACACCTTTTCCATATTTTAAGTCAATAACTTCCATAAGATTGTCATTGATAACAACACAGTCAGCTGTTCCAAAGCTTTCAGGCACATATTCTGTCAAATCGAGTTTCTGCTCAATTTCCATGACGGCTAACGGATTTTCAGTTTTTGCTTCAGCTAATTGTTCTGAGCAATAATCCGTATAGATAGGTACAACTTCAAGCATTTCCTCGCTGAACAGGTCATTTGCCATTATCTCTTCGAGCCTTTGGTCAAAGTCTTGCCCACTAATGCTGCTAAGTGTATCTTTTCTCAGGTAAAGCTCTGAGAGCTCATGAGCTAATGTACCTTCTTCTGCATATACTGAAGACTTCTTTTCTCCATATTCATCTTCAAGTTTGGCAGATGGAGTACAATTCAACCATCTTCCTGCTCCAGAAGCCGAGAGGAGTGCATGACTCCTCTGGCTATGTTTCTGTAGTTTAGTATTATTTGTCACTTGAGCCATATTTTTTTATTAATTCTGCTAAATATTTGCATTGATAGGCATACTTAACATAAAGTGTTGGATTTTTTCTACGAAACTTTTGAACTGCTTTTTGCAACTTCTTTGTACTTGACATAGTTACAGTGACTCTAAGAAGTTATACATTTCATCATACTTAGCCGGGTCAAGTCTTGTTACGCTTGGAGCTCCAAGTTCATTGAGTTTTTGCTTGATTACGTCGCGATGCTCATTGACCTTTTTTGCAAGCATTCCGCGGACGTCCTCAATGCTCTTAGAGGCAGAAGAAGCAGCCGGAGCAGCAGGTGCTGAAGGAGCAGGCTCGGCAGCGCTTTGAGTCTGGGCAGGTGCCGCAGGCTGAGGAGTAGGTTTTGCGGGAGCTGGCTTTGCTAGCGTAGTAGGAGCAGGTTTAGAAGCCGGAGCAGCAGGTGCTGAAGGAGCAATAGCATTACCAAACAATGAAGTTAAAAACTTCTGCGTATTTTCAGACAGGTTTACGCTAACCTCAACAGAAATTTTAATGGTTTCCATTTTCGTAATTTTTAATGAAGTTATCTAAATAGTTAATAAACTCGTTTACTGTCATATCTGGTACGTTTGAGAGCTTTTGATGGATAAGCTCACTATTCTTATATATAGATACGTACACGCCTTTATAATTCAGCTTTACTTTATATTCGCCTTTCAGCATTGTTAGGCATCCATCTTCAGATGAACCTTTCCAAGTATTTGCTGAAAACAAATCAGTTACTAACACGCCAATATGATTGGCCAATCGCTCTAACTGTATAACATCCAAATTGGCTTCGCCCTTTAACACACGGTCAAATGCCTGTTTCGGATATTTAACAGTAGGAAATAACACTTTCGCTAAATCTTCTGTATTTAGCTTGTAGTGCTCAATTACATTACCTATATTAAATTGTTGTTCCATATTTTGGTGAATTTTATTATCTTATTTTCGATATGCAAATATACAAACTATTCTCGAAAGAAAAAAATTTTCCATTATTTTTTGAGAATTTATTTGTTAAAAATAATTAAACAGCAATTTTAGTGCGGCTTTGAAATTGCTGTAAACAAAGAAACAATAAAAACAATGCCCCTATATATTTCAAACTTAATTTCTTAATTTCCGATTAACATTAAGGTTAATAAGAAATATCGGCTTTTAATATGAAAAGATTTAATGAAATTATTGTTTCTTTGTTTACAGCATATATAAGTAATTGATTTTGAGCACTTTAGGTGTAAACAATGACTTGTTTCTATTGTTTCTATTGTTTACCGCTTATGCTTATATAATCCACACTAACTATAGAGGTGGCTGGATTTTGGCTTACGACATCTACTTGCCTACTTTTTATTTTATTGGTTTTCCATAAAAATCCCAAAAAGCGCTTATACTTCACTGTTTCTACTATTTTAAGCGACTCTCTATTAGATATTTGCAACTCAACAGTATCTCTTTTTAGGTCAACACGTCCTGCCACATCAGTCCATTTTGATTTGTAATTAAAGCATTTAAGTGTATCAACTGTATTCGTCGTAGTATCAATTCTTATGGAGTCACTTAGCTTTGCAGAAAGTAAGTTTATCGTTTCTGTCTGAGATGATATAACTCTTTGTAAGTCCGATTTGCTTACTTTAAGCTGCTCGATTAGTTTCAAATCCTGCTTTCTGTATTTCTTATATTCAGAAAGTGAAAGCTGAAGCTCTGTTACTTTAGCAGCATTAAGGCTATCAGATACTTTATAGAGTTGGCTTTGTGCCATTATAGACTCTTTTTCTGAAAGCAATACTTCCTGATTGCTTTTAAGCCTACTGTTTTCTTCTTTTAGGTTTTTAATCCTAATTCCTGTTATTACTATAAGTAGAATAGCAACAGCAATTATTCCTATTTTTATGATTATCTTTTTCATGCTCAATTTATTCTCGCGTATTCTCGCATAGTTTTAATTTCTTGTTTATAATTACCTTATCTTTAATATAAAAACCATTCTCGCGTATAAGAAATTATTACGAGAATGGTTTTTATGTGCTTCAGAGGTCTTTATACTCGTACTTAGCATCAAAGCTGGGGCATGCCTTAGCTGCAAATTCTCTGTGTCCATGAATAGTAGCATTTGGGTATTTTACCTTTAAGCTTTTCAGCAATTCGAGTAAAGATTGCTTTTGAGCCTCAGTGCGTGTATCTTTAGGAGTTTTACCGTCTTTAGCAACGCCTCCTACATAGCATATTCCTATAGAGTTTGCATTTTGACCTGAGCAGTGAGCTCCAATTACACTTTCATCTCTGCCTTTATGAACAGAGCCATCGAGCTCAACCACATAATGATAACCAATATCTTTCCAATGATTACCATTCACATGCCAATCTCGTATGGTCTCAGTTTTAACATCTCGTCCTTCAGGAGTAGCAGAGCAATGGACTATGATTTTATTTATCTTTCTCATTTAATGCTAGCAATTGGCTTATTTTGTCTAATATCTCATGACCTTGTTCGGCAGTAGTAGCTTGCACAATCTGCTTAACTATATCAGGCACTTCTGCAGCATGAGCCTTTTTACGTTTGCTATTTTCAACTACAGATTTACCTTCAATATATATAACCGCGACAGTACATAGAATTGTGGCAAATGGAATTATATAGAATGATAACAAGCTTCCAAGTATATCAAACATAAGAGCAAAAAGCATCAGCCTTACATAATCGCCGATTTTTGTAATTGTTCTACGAAATCCATGCGACATCAATGCTTGGCCGAGTGCTTTTGCTGTCGCTGTTCCACTCCAGAAGTCTACGATACTGCTTAGTATCATGAAAATCCAGCAGACTAGAATAATGCCAACTCTAATAGCTATGAAAAACATCAGTCCGTCAAAGTTCTTGGCTTCAATCAGTTCTAACATACTATACGAATTTTTCCCAGTCCAACTTGATTGCTTTTCCGATTGCGTCAGCAGTCCATCTGCAGAAAATCATGCCATCATACCCATCTGGGTCATTGGCTACTTTATGAGCATACCTTAAGCATGCGGCCTCATCTTTCAGAGGGTCTGGATAGAAATCTGCATAAGCCATGTTAGCCGCATAGGTAACATCACCTGTTGTCACTTTACCAGGAATGCTCAATCCTAAGCTTTCCATAGACTTTTTGACTTGGCTTGCAGCCCAAGAATGCTGTTGGCCATTAGCATTTACCATCATTTTACTTACGTGCTCTGCAAGAGCATCTGTAAAGTGATAGCCGTGCTTTTTGACATACTCAGAATATCCTTTAGCAGACATGAGAGCATTTGCTGTTTGCTCATAAGGCAAATCGAATTTGACCTTATGCTCACCATGAGGAGTAGCTATTCTGCTTTCTACTACTACATCCTCTTCATCTTCGTGCTCCTTATCATGGTCGCACGTATGATGCTTTACTATGATACATTTTAATCTGTGTCCCATAACTTTTAGCTTTCAAATTTTTTGATGAAATTCTCCATCATTTCCTGCTGCTTTTTCATGAGTTCTTCCATGCCACTGATGGACTTCTCAATCTTGCCAAAACGCTGCTCTGTTTCTTGCTTTTCCTTATACATAGGATTAAGCTCCGCAAGCAATGAAGGAGCTTTGTCAATGATGTTTTGAGCTTTAGAAGCAGAAGCTAAAACCTGTTCAGCATTTGCCTTTTGAGCTTCAACTTCGCTCGTCAATCCAGATTTTTCTGTTGACAGAACAAGATGCCCGGCATAGGTAACTGAATGACTTTCAGGAATAGCGTAAGTTGCCATTTTTCCATTGGCCTCTATAGTAACATCTACTACCATCTCTGTTTTGCCAGTCTTCTGGTTCATTTCTAATCGAGGAAACGATACCTGAGTGGCTTTGCCTTGAATAAGGCTAAATTCCTGTGTATCAAGAATGTATACAGGATAATTCTGCTTTATATCTTTGAATAACAACATATAGCTTATCTTTTTGAATTGTTAATAAAAAAGAGGGCACTCAGAGAAGTATAAAACTTCCCTAAGTACCCTCAATTTCAATTAGGCTGCTGGTTCAGCTGGAATAGAAACGCTCAATGAGCTATTGATAGCATAGCAGTTGGATTTTCCGCATACTATCTTAATAAGCCCTTGAGTCATTCCAAGCTGGTTGATAGTAACAGATGTAGGAAGCGTCGTTCTACCTTGGAATGCAACCACAAACCGTTCATTGATTACCTGTGTCTCAGCTTGGCATTTGCAAGCATTCGGAGTAGTAATCGTGATTGTTGCTACAATAGGCACGAATACGGTAGTTCCGTTAAGAACAGGCGTTTCATTCCTATAAGTAACAGTCGCAAACGGTTGATTGGTAGAAGTTGCACAGACACAACGACACAATTTCTCCTTAAATGTGGCCAAGAACGAAACTTGATTTGCCACAGGAGCAGCGGCTAAGCCTACTGGCGATAATGTAACCATAATCTTTACAGTTTAATGGTTAAACATTACTGGCCACAGCCGCATCCGCAGCTATTACCGCCACAGCCACAATTGCCAAGCCTGTTGAAACGCTCGTTAATCAGGTTGTTCTGGCGCTCCTGAGAAAGCTCGAATTTAAGGTCCTGAATTTTCAGAGCCTGTTCGTCCTTCCAGTGGTTGTTCAGAGTGTCGATGATACGCTGAGTGTTGTCCTGACCAGCGCGAAGAATATCGCACTTATCCTGCTGAGCTTGGAAAGCAGTAGACGAGAAGCCCTGCGTAATCGCAAAGCCAAGGTCACGCTGACCATTGCGGAGTTCGGCAGTGTCTTTACAATTCTGGAGGAACAGGTCACCGCGGAAATCAGCAATCTGGCGCTGAGTCTGGCAGCAGCAGTTCTGCAGAGCCTGGATAACATTGCAGTCACCGAGGTTAACAGCATTGATAACACGCTCAGCAGAGAAGCCAACCTGGCCAGCAACTTGCTGGATAGCAGCCTGAACATCACAGCAGCACTTCTGAAGAGTGTTGAAGTCGATATTGAGGGTTTGTGCAAGCTGGCTAAGAGCAAAGCCATTACCCTGGATAGCAGACTTAATACAGTCAGCATTCTGGTTGTCCTGCAACTGAGTGCGAATAGCGTTGAGCTGAGCCTGAGTTTCGATACCCTGAGTGGCAATGCCAGCGCCATTTCCATCCCCGAAACCGAAGCCTCCATTGCGGAATAGGGCCAGGAACATAAGATATGCAAAAGGATTGTTCATCCAGTTGTTCATACCTCCGCCCATCATGGCAGCCATAGGGCCCCAATCGTCTCTGCGGTTATTACCGTTCGCCAGGATGGCAGCTGCGAGCGCGTTGTCGTTGTTATCGCGGTCGCAACAATAGATTTTTTCTACAGTTTCTCCCATAATTTTGAAGAACTTAGAAATTTGTTAAACAATAAAGTTAATTATAATATTTCTTGCAAGAAATTATTTTCTAAATAATGCCGCCAAAGTTATTGTTGTAAATACTAAACAATGCGTTTTTAAACTTTCGGAACGAAAAGTTTTTGCATCGTACAATCGCCACGCCGTCCGCCCTCATTCCGGACCAAATATTGAACGCAAACATTACTACTAACGCATAAACAAAACCTTTTGTCGGGGTTACATACCCAAATAACGGGCTAACTGTGGAAATGGTAATAATACGCCATTGTTCCCAATTAAAAATTTTTTCCATATTAAAAATGATTTAAACGTGTTCCGTCACTTGGTCTTACACTTGTACCGTCTGCATTATCATAACCAACAATAAAATGGAATCCAACAAATTGCCCCGAAACTATTCTACCATTAAACGTTAGATATTTTAATTTTGACGACGGCGAAAACTCGCTACAATCGCAATAATTATTATTATGGTTCTTATCAATTGTATTTATATGTAATATATGCGCTTCTTTGCCTAATAATAAAGAACTAACACACATTATTGAAGCTGAAAATTTAAATGTTCCCAACTTTTTATTTTCCTCTGCTATATTATTAGTTAGATATGGATTTTTTTCGTAATAATATGTATTATTATATATACGCCAGTGATTATCTCCCTTGTGTCCCGGCACATATTCATCTGTTATTTCACACATTAAATTAACTTGGTCAACAATTTTATATATATGACCATAAAAATTCTCTATTCCTCTATAACTCATTATTGGCATCCAAATATCGCCCCATTTTGTAAATTGGGTTTCTGTACCTGCTCCGGTTGATTCAATTGGCACATTTATCATCCTATAATATACTTCGCCACTTTTATTACCTAATACATTAGTAACCCCGCATGGTAAACAAGATATTCCCCTTTGTGGCGCAAAGTATTTTTCATAAGAATTGTAATCGGGATAAACTGTTGCTCCTTTTCCCAATCCACCATCAGATATTGCCTTTTGAATGTTACGTGTTTTATATTCAATTTGGGCTAATATCCAAATAGTTTTCTGCGTGTCATACAAATCCATAAATAAACCAATTTGAGTATTTGCTAAATTTCTGCAATCTTCTCTATTGACATTTGCAACTGGTATGCCTAATTGGTTTCTTGAATAATTTTGAGATTGCGGGTCATTCTCATTGTCTAAACTTGCATCATTTGTGCCACCTCTAAAATTTTGTGCATTTGCATCAAATCCATTTCTTAATGCTGTTTTTTGAGTTCCCAAAGAATAACCATTTCCGACAACATACTTGTTTTTATTCTCTATGCTTATTTCTTCTTCATTTCTTGAAAATAATGTTGTACATACAGATGCTAATCTATTAGTTGCTCTATTTACAGTAGCCTCATAAGCCGACGTATATCTTTTTCTCGAAAATTCAAAATCGGGCAAACCCTGATCTGATATTTTTAGCCTAATTTTTCTAACTCCGCCAACTTTTTCTTCTTCGCATTTGTAGAAAAATTCCGGAATTTCAACCATTACATCACCGTCACTTCCATTCAAAATAGCTGCTCCACCCGTTGCCTTTTCTTCTGAATTATCATCACTAAGATAATATTGCAATATGCCATCTTTCGTTACACATCTTCGCATTTTATTTTGAATAGGTAATTCTATATGCAAATTTTCATCTCCATTTGAATTTATTGCAATTACATTATCCGGGTTACTTTCTTCACCCCATTCTACACCATACCATTTAGGCGGCAATCCGCTTTCTATATATTCTTGTCTTAATTGCTGCTCTCTTTGTTTTCCCTCAATTTCCCATATTGCTGCCTTTATTACTTTATCTGTATCTATTATTTTATTCTCCAATATATCTATTTTTTCCTGCTGTTGATTAACAATATCTATTATTGCAGATAAAGATATACCATCACTTATTATTAATGCTTTTTCATCATTGTTACTTGCGCTGCATCTTATATAATATGTATTTTCAGGAATTAACGAAATAGGTATTTTTGCTTCTTCATTTCCCAATGCTTCGCCCGAATATGAACTAATAAATTTTCTATCTTTATCATAAAAAGAACATATTGAAACACTTGTTCCGCCATTAAATCCTCGTACAATTATACTACTTTTTTTAAATGGTATATAATTAGTACATTTATATATCTGATTTTCTACTATCGAACCATCTCTTTTTGAAACAAATTTTCCTTTTTCAACAAATAAATCACTTATTACAAATCTATTATTTATTAATTTATATATTTCGTGAAAAGAAAATGAATTGTTTATAAATCCACCTGTATTTTTTGAACTTGTACACCTCATATATACTGCATTTTGCGGTATATCTTCTTGATTTACTACAATATAAACACTCCCATAACTTGTCGTATTGTATCTTGATATATAATTATAATTACTATCATAAAAAACCAATGCCGACACATCTGTTTTCCCTTGAAACCCTCTTAATATAATTGGATTATCTTTATTTATATTAATATAGTCTGTTGAAATATAAGAATTATTATCTATAAATTTGCCCGTCCTATTTTCAATATATCCATCATATATAAAGAAATTTCCCAAAAAATCTCTACCACAATCATTTTTACCGATTGAAATAATATCTATTTCACTATATCCTATTATGTATGGTACAATATCATAATTTGGATTTATAGTCAAGTTAAATCTTATATAAGCGGCATTGTCTGTTTTTTCTTTTATATCTGAATATTTTACATTTATAATACCCGTATATTCTTCATTATTGGTATATATGCAATTATAATATTTATCATAAATTGCGTATAAACAAAAAGACGGTGTACCAATACAATATGCCGAAACATCAAATTTTTCACTTATAGGTATATAATCACTTGCATAAATTGTATCAATTGTTTGGCCTGCAATACCTGTGCTGTTTCTTATTCCAACTCCTTGATAATAAGGAATATTTAATGTGTTTATTTTAGATAATACGTTTTGATTTTTCTCTTTTATTAGTACATAGGCATCAAACAATAAATCTACATCGCAAGTTAAACGAATGTATTTTGCATCGCTTGGTATATTGTCAGTATTTATTTCTATATGTTCAGTATTATTAGTTTCAAAAGATGATATATATTGATATGATTTATCATAAAAAGCGCATCCGGAATATGTAGATGAATTATATACATTTGCAATTATTATACTGTTTTGGTTAATAGGGATAAAATTTGTACAATAATTTGTTTCATTATGAACATACAGACCATTAGATTTTAAAATACCACCTTGTATTGTAAATGGTGAATCAACAATTTCTTTTTCAATCCACGAATTAACATTATTAAATGCATTTCCTAAGTATTCATATATACGCATAGAATTGCTTGTAAGAAATTGAATTTTAACCCCACGATACTTATATATGCCTTTTTCATTTAATACATTAATTGCTGTTTGCAAATCGTAATACAATGTTCCATCAATACCCTCATTTGGGTATAAAGATGAAACATTATATACATTACTATTTTTTTTCAATAGTAAAACATCTGTATATGTAGGTATATTGGTATTTATTCCAACCCATTGACCATTATTATTTTTAAATACAACAATGCGGTCTTTTACCTCATAATTATCGAAATTTACATATATTCCATTTTCAGATGAAATATAAAAAACATTTTGGTCGGGTATTCCGGGATTGGTCTTCGGCGTCGCTATTCCTGCAAAAGTTGAGTTTGCACCAATAACACTTATTATATTATTGAGTACATTTTGAAGTAACTGACCAGTAATTTCCCGGTTATTATTAGTTTTAATAACGGCTGAAATAGCTGTTTTTAATTCAGTATAATTTGCCATATCATAAAGTCTTAAAATCGTTATTGAAATCACTGTTAAAATCGCCATCTATAGTTTCAGGAATATATCCACCTATGTTGGCTATAACAGTATCTGTCTCAAACTCACACTCAACTGCGGCTAAATCTCCTTGGTCTTCCCATTCAGGCTCCATGCTAAATGTAGTTAAATCATAGGTTTGCAATTTACTCGTGATTTGTTTGTTTTCACATAGCCTTACAATCCTAAGAGCATCACATAGATATTCAGGAGCTATAAATGTGAACTTATAAATCTTTTTACTTACTTGGCTCTCAATAAAAGTATAGCCCATCCGCTCAGTGGCTTCTTCTTCAAAATCATATTTAGGCTTACCAATCTGTGTATTCAAATAGCACCTAAATTTGAAATTATCAGAAAAGTCTACTATGCCATTTTTAAGTTCAAAGTTATATGAATTGTAATACTCAAGAAGTAAATAGTCGTCTACTTTATTAGTTACAGTGAATATATCAGAATATATAGCTCCTAAACCTGATATTGAAATAGCTAAATAATACAAACCTTCATGCTTTATTTCAACTATAGGAAGAGTACCAGGATATTTAAGAAGCTTAAAGTTAGTATATGACTTAATAACTAAGCCATTTTCTTTTATACTCGTTGTTATAGTAGTATATGCCCCCGTATTGAAATTATACAATCTCACCCAATTTATAGCTGTTCCACTGGCAAGAACTACTTGAAAAGGCAATAACATATTCTTATAGGTTATTAGCGGATAAACCTGGCCAAAAGCATAATCTTTACGATGATTTTGCAGTGCAAGATTATCGTAAAAAGGCAATGGCGATATGTTATTATTCACTAACTTCATGCTGCTAATTTACAAATAAAAATCTATATAAGAAAATTTCTTAATAATTTTTAACACACAGCTTTATTGAGGCACATAAAGTAATCTTACTTTAGCATGGCGAGTATTTACATTGACAGAAATCTCATCTATTTTGCCATTTCCTATAGTGGTTTTAATCAATTCAAGTTCATCCAAATCTTCTTCAGTAGGAAATTCTATAGTATGCTTCATACACATTTTTACACCATTCGCATATAAATCTCTAAGCACATTACAGTCAAGATTTGATGCAGGCATATCATACATATAAAAGCGCACAAGATATGTCCAAGCTGCATAGAAATTCTGAATTACAGCATTATATGTATCACCGTTTTCATCTACCAACTGTGTTTCAACTATGGGCAATTCTAAAGAGGAGCCATTTTTAACAGGGCATAATAATGCAAAGCCATCATCTGAGAAATTAGATGGGTTAAATAGCATATAATCCACGTCAGATGAAAACTGGCTTATATTTATTTCTTCTGTTTTATCTTTCTGTATATAGTTAGATTTAACATCTATGGTTACTCCACCAAACAAATCAGTAACGTCATCCATCCAGCCAAATTCATATCGTTGGTTTAGGTCTGTTTTATCATATTCTACTTCTGATTGAAAATATGATGATAGCTTTTTGTTAAACTGGTCTACTAGTTTAGTAAAATCAAGCTGAACATTTGTATTATAAGAGTATGAGCCTCCTCTCATAAAGAAACTTATGTGTTCAATCTTAAATTTACCATCTTCTATATACCAATAACATCTAAAACAATCACGAAGCATTTTCATTATATCTTCTAATGATACTTCTGCTTTTTGAGCGGGCTGGTCATATTCACCTTTAAGTATATTTGTTTTTTGTGTTATATGTACATAAAATCTTGCCATCGGCATTGGTACGGTTGTATCATACAAAAAGCGACTATATTCGGCAGTTGCTTCATGCTGAAGAGTAGGGTCTATTTCTTTAAGCAAAGCCTTTATTGCTGCTGCTATAGAATAACTATCCCTAAGAGTATATTGCTTTCTTAATCTCTGCTCAAATAAAGAATAATAGCTATCGTATACATACCACAATGAGGCATTAGCCCAAGAATTTCTACTAATAGGCAAAGGTCTACCTATACCGGTGCTACCAGGAATAAATTCATTAGTAAAATACTGGTTATAATCATTTAAGCCATATCTTGTAGGCTCATCTACTGCTCTAGAAGTACAGAAAAACATTCCGCCTGTTAGCCCAATACACTTTTTATAATTTCTGTTGTCTGTGGCAAAGTCATCAGATGGCAAATCATATGTATTCTTTATACCTTCTGAATCTTCTACAGTATCTACATCACAAAGTAAACGTCTATAGATATGATATACGAAAGGACTTTCTATAGTAAATGTATCGCTTGAATTATTTACATTTACCATCTTAATATCCTCAATTCCTATATATTTATTATCAGGGTCACTAACAGTCCATTGCTTTTCTGACTGATATAACAGGGTATTACCTGAATTTCTATATAAACGTATCCAATACATAGTAGAGCTTCCATCTACTAATTCCATTTTGCACGTGTAACCTGGATTCCATTTACTCCAATATCCGTTTGTTCCAGCGTATACTCCATTAACACCAGAAATGCTAGCATTTCTTATATAAAACTCATTTCCTGCTTTTATATAAGAAAAATAATACTTGTTTATCAAGTCATTATGGTTGTCGATTGCTTCATTTACGTCATCTTCCCAGTATATGCCGCCAAAAAAATTAGATATTGAATTGGCACCTCTTACATAAACCTGCATTAAAGAACGTTTATGCAGGTTTATTCTTGATATGGCTGGAGCAAGTTTTATAAGGTCATAAGTATTTTCATATTTATTAACCACATCATTATATTCATCGAGAGCTGTTGTTTTAAGCTCACATGACTTTTTTTCATAGTCAAGCTTACAATCCGTTTTATTAAATTCACCTTTATAATACTCTATCCATTTACCAGAAGTCCTATTGTATTTATCTATAGTAAATATCATGTGGTCCTCTAGGCTTGAGTTATGTACAATCTCATAGTCATTGCCAAATAGTTTTATTTTTCCATCAAGTGAAATACGGAAAAATTCTTGTCCACTTTCTTTAGCATATTTTTTATTAAGCTCTTTATAATGTGGATTTACTTCTACTTTATCACCGCCATTCTTCGATATGTAAAATTTATATTTTGGAGGTATCATATCTTTAATTCTTTATAATTCGTTTAACATTTTTATGCTGAATAACTACTGCACCATTAGGCAATGCATAGTATTTAGTCTCACTTTGTTTCCTAATACTTCTCACGTCATCCTCTATTTTTGAGAGGTCCATATTTCCATTGGAATTAAGAGAAATACTTAGGCCATCTGAACTAGCAAATGCATTAAGATATTTATCTTCAAATGTTCCTTTATTTAGGCTATCAATAACATCTGGAAGTATCTTTTTGTATTTCCTAGTTCGCTTCTTACTTATAATAGCAAGTGCTTCTCCACCTTCAGCTCTCATTCTATGCTTCTTCTTATTCCTTACACCCAAATCAATATCATCACCTGATGCATGAGAGCCTCCTTCCAAGAACTCAAGACCTCCTTCTCCATATTCATCAGATTGGCTTGCTGTTACTTGTTTAGCTTTAATTTTGGCTACTGCAAATGAAGTCCACATCGTGGCAATAGCAGCTAATGCAAGAGCTGGGCCAACAATAGGAATTGAAGAGAATGAACTCCACAGATTAGCAGATGCAGTGGTAAGCGAAGATGCCTGAATAACAGTATTTAATGCTTCTTGACGTTTTTGGGCTGCCTGCAGCATTTTTTGTTTTTCTTGCTGATTTTTCTTTTCTTGCTCTAATTCTTTTTTAGCAGTAGCTACGTTATTAGCATAGCCATTATTGCGAGCCTCAACCTCGGCATCATAAGCTTTTTGTGCGGCCTCTACTCGAGCTTCAGCTGCTTCTACAGCCTGTTCAGCTAATTCAACTTCGGCATCCATAATGGATTGAAGCTGTTCTATTACTATATTTACAGCATCTTTTAGGGCATCAATCTGGTCATCATCAAAGCCAAGTTTCTCAAGCAAAGTACCGCCTAAACCTTTTTTACCGATGTTTTTAATAAAGTCATCAAGCTCTGATAATTCACGGTCGATGCCTTTAACCGTGGCTTTAGCAGCATCAATCTGAGCTTGACTCCAATCTAATCCACCAGCTTCTGCTAAGCGTATTTGTTCTTGCCATCTAGCTTTTTCTTGTTCAAGCTTAAATCGAGTTATCTCAGTTTCACTGCGTTTAACTTCATTAAATACAGCCTCGTCAAGAGCTTGTTGTTCATCAAAGCTGGTCATTTGGAATGACCCTTTAGTTTGAGCTGCAGACTTATCAAACTGTGCATTTATTACAGATGTACTTACTTGCTGTTCTGCAGGTTTAGCAGCATTTTGTGCTAAAGCTAATTGTCTACGTACTTCATTTTGCTGAAGTAGCAGATTAAGTTCATCTTCACTGCCTTTTTTAACAAGCTCAAGCTGATTTTCAATATCGCGCTCTCTTGCATCTAAGATTTTCTGGTCATACTCACTCCACAACTCAAGTTTTTTCTTGTTGAGCTCAATAAGTATTTCTTCTTCAGAACGAGCTTGGTCATCTCCTGCCTCTAATAATCTCTTATTAGTATCAAGTATCAAAGCATATTCCAAATCAAGATTTTCTTCCATAAGCTTACGCTCTTCTACTAATGAGGCTTCCATCTGAGAAGCATCACGTGTAACTACTACATTGGTAGTTACAGTAGGCTCTTTATTTTGAGCTGCTGCACTAGTATCAGTAGGATTTATAGTATTGCGCTGTGTCTGTAAAGAAGCAACTTTTTGCTCATTCTGAATTTGTTGTAACTGGAGGTCTAATGCTCGTAAATTATTAGCAATAGTCTTAGTTATAAGCTCTTGCTGCCTATCAATTTGTTTCTTCTGGTCTTCGGTAAGCTTTTTATATTTCCCATCTACATTTTTAACATATTCTTCATTGAGACGATACATCTCATGAAGCTTGTTATTTTCATCCTGGACCTGGTCAGCTGCGGCTTTACGCCTTTTAGCATATTCATCTTTAAGTAATTCAGTTACACTTTTTTCGTATTCTCTTTGTATTTTTATATCATTCTGATTTATAGTACGAGTTAAATCACGCGGTTCTCTTGCGCGTGTCTTTGTAGTCTTATGCTTTCCTTCTACGCCAGCAGCTTCAAGTTGGGCTTTAGCAGCTTTTTCATATCCAGCCGCTAAATCAAAATATGCATCTCCTGTTTTCTCTGCAGCATTTGCTTCATCACTGAGGTCTTTAATTCTCTGTTGTCTAAAATCTTCTGCAGATACTTGGTCAGCTACCTGTAAATTAGCTGCAGATGGTCCTACACCAAATTCATCAGTAGCTCGTAAACTAGATTGTACCCACCAGTTTTTGAATTTATCCCAACCTGATGGACCTTTACCTGCTTCTGTTTCTGCTTTATTTCTAGCAGTTAAAGCTTTTTCATATTCATCTGCGGCTAACTTTTGAGCAGCGGCGGCTTTAGCTCTTAGTTTAAGAGCATTGATTACAGCTTCAGTATTATCTACAAATATGTTTTCAGCATCTGTTACATTATTAACAGATACTCCAAGTTGGTCAAAATTAGATTTATTATCTTTAATCCACTGGTCTTTTTTAGTGGCAGTTTCAAGATTTTTCCATTCCTGCTGTAATTGCTTTAGTTTTACAATGTTATTGCCGTAGCTGCCATTAGTATCTTCAAGTTCTTTAGCTATATTATTAAGAGCCTCAGTTGTGGATATAACAGCATTTTTTGCTTTGAAAAGATTACCAACCCATGTTATAATCTGTTTGCCAAACATGGAAAATACAGTAAGTAATATAACAAGCACAGTATTCCAGCTAAACAAAGCTTTAACTATTGAGCCTGTTACATTTACAGTTGCTTTACCTTCTGCTTGTAAAAGTTTATTCTGAGCGCGTAATCTGTTAATTTCATCGACTACCATAGGTATATTATTTGATATACCTAAGAAGAATGTATTAAGCGATACAGCCGCAGCAGGTAATTCTCGTACTACTTGAGAAATAAAAATGCCTAAGCCATCCCATGTTTTTTGGTAATGGCCTACAGACAATCTATAATTACCTGTTGCTTCTTGCAATTTTATCATTTGCTGATAAATTGCATTTGTCTCAGCTTCAAGCTTTTTACCAGAGTCAGCAGCTTCTCTCTCAGCTGCAGACATCTGATTAAGTCGTATTTTATTTAATGCATATTGAGCCGAAAGTCTATTATAAGAACCTTCTGCAGAATTAGCAATTGTAGCCTGTAATTGAGCAATCTGATTTGCTTCTCGTATTTGGGTTGAATAGAGTTTAAGCTGCTGATTTTCTTCTGACTGAGCATAGGCAAGTTTCTCTTGAGCCTGAGCTAATGGGTCTACTGTAGCTTTCTGCTGTTTTCTAGCAGAAGTAAGCTCAGCAATCTTAGCTTTTAACTCAAGTAATCTTTTACCTTCATCTGACTGTAAATAAGCTAATCTTTGCTCTGCCTTTTCTACTTCAGACAGAGTTTGGATATGAGGCTTCATTTGGTCATCAAGGGCCTTAATCTGATTTTTTAAATTAAGAATATCATTGAGTAGCTGTTGCCCCATTTCGCTATCTGCTCTTTCAGCCGCAGTTAAAGACTTATATAGCTTAGCTGTTTGCTTTAGGTCAGACTTAAGACGGTCATAAGAAGATATAGCTTGCTGGATATAACGCTGCTGTTCTACAGTTGCTCTATTAGCATCTGAAGTTTGTGCTTTAAGCCAAGCAATCTGTTTACCTGTATCAGATAAAGCTAATTTAAGCTCATTCTGAGCTCTTTCAAGTCTTGACGTAGATGCTGTTGCTTCATCAATAGCTTTACGCCCTTCACTTGTAGCTCCACTAGCAGATTTAAGAGAATGCACAATCCTATCTGCACCTGCCCTGATAGCATTTACCATTGTCTCGTATGACTGATTGAGCTCGCCAAGTTGCTTGACAAGCTTTTCAATTGAGTCATCCGGCTCAATTATATCGCTATATTTTATCTTATCGTCTTCAGCCATAATTATTTCCTTTTATGCCGTTTAACACTCTTGCTTTCTGCTTCTAATTGCTGTTTTATATTATCAACAGCATTATAGAATTGAAGTACTGTCATCTTTTTAGCGTCCATGCTTGTTTTTTGAGCTATCAAAAGACAAGTACTTTCAAATTGCTTATCATATTTTATCTCAACAGACTCACTTCCTATGTATGATTTTGGAGAATGCATATTAAGCATTATCATATCTATGGTTTCTATCTGTTCAGAGTTATCTGTGTCATTTATCATAGAGTCCAACACAAGAAGTGTTCTTTGCTTTAACTTATCGTATGCATCTTTTTCCTTTGGATTTACAAAATCTCCTGGAAAGTACATTTCAAGTTCGGTGGTTACTTTTTTTTTAAGCCAAGTCAAAAAGTCTATAATCTTTGAATGCTTTATTTCTTTAAGCCTGGCCAATATGTTTTTAAGTCCATCGTCTGACAAATCATTAACTTCTTCACCGTCTATGCTATGAATAAGAGCTGCAAAAGCTAAGTACCTCGGTGAAATTTCATTGTTCACCATATACATATTTTGCCTCATGTTTTGCAGTTCTTGCAAAGCTTTTTTGGCATTATTGCTTTTAATGAATTTAGCAACACGAGTTATATGAGCATCAATATCATCTGCATCTGAGCCAATTCCAGAGTCTATAAGCAAATACTTATTGTACTTCTGAAAATTTACAATAGGCATTTCATCTATGCTGTCATATACCCGTACGACTTTTTTATTTACTATCAGGTTTTTCATATTAAAATTCGCGTTATAGGGGTTGATATGATAGGAATAAGTATAATACTCATCTCATTAAAGAAAATAGCGAGAATGATAGCGAGAATAAGCGACGTCCAAAAGCTTAAGCAAAAGTCACAATCGAATAATTGAGAAATAAGCTTAGGAGCTCTGGTAATTATCTCATCGCGCACACCAAGTTTTCCAATTAGCAAAATAGCAAATGCTGCTGCTAAGGCTATATATATTAAAGCCGAAAGCATTGTTATAAAATATACCGTTGACATAATTCTCTAGTTGTTAAAGTAAATTCAATTCGTATTCCTGCATAAGGGTACATGAAGAATTGTTTATCAATATCTTGTATACCTTCTCCTTTATAAGTATAGTTATTATAGATTTTCTCTATTGAATAGCCTTTATATATATTTTCAAAGCGCTCATATATATCATTTATAACAAGCTTACCGGTTGTAGTAATAAGACCTGGAGTAGTTAATACCCGCATAATTTCATCTTTTACTTCTTCTGTATGCATAACAGTTTCATCTTCATAAATGCTACTGAGGTCATACCAGAATATAATGGCCCCGCTGAAAGTATATTGTGGCAATGATTGAACTACTTCAGTAATCTTTTGTGGGTCATAAATATCAAACCATGAAAAATTGCCAAAGTTATCATTCGGTAAAAGTGACACATATTCTCCATTGCCGTTATACATCGCAGGATATATAAACTTATTACCATCTGGCCTATGTTCTACAAGCTTATATGCTCTACCAAATGCACAATTAAGCCACTTAAGTCTGTTCATAAGCGACTTTTGCATATCCTGTAATATCTTATCAAGCAATACAGGGTCTTCCTTAAATCTTATTTGTACTGAGTTTTCCTTCATTTCCTTATTGCCTGTTTTAATCGTTTAACTAATTCTTTTCTTATGTGAGAACGAATTATTCTGGTAAAATTTTTATCTGTTAAGCGAAAAATCTCTTCACCATATTTCTCAATAAGTTCAGGTGTTTTTTCATCACTCGCGGTCACATAAAAACCTTCTGAGTCAAATACTACAAACATAGACTCGTGAAAAGCGCCTGTATCTCGTAATGTGACCCTTGTAGTAGGCTGACCTTTTTTCTTTTTTATTTGTATGGTTTTAGGCTTGTATGGCATATAATCCATTATCTTTTCACCTCTACCGTTGATACCACGACGATATAACTGGTCATCTGCTATAGCTGATACTATTACATCTTCTTTGTCACGCACAATATCTTCTAATAGCATAGGCAAGCTATCCTTAAAACTTCGCAACCTATATTCCAGATTGCGGAGTGTCGCGTTATATCGTTTTACAGCCATACTTATACAGTTCTATATTTAATGCCATTGTTTCGACATGGCAAACATACTCTATCAATTCCAGAAGTACTTAGCTTAATGGCCTTGAAAGCCATATCTAGCTGATAACTTAAACCTGATTTTTTCATAGAAGAAGAGTCACCATCTACTTCATATAATATATCAAGTCGAGAAGCATTGATTGAATGCCTATTTGTCCTTACGTTAGAGTTATATGCAAATTCGCGTAACATATCTACAGCTACCTGCTTAGCTATGACATCTTGGAACATCATTCTCTGTTCAATTATAAAATCTGTAATATCACAGCTTACAGTAACTTCTAAATTTAATCCGTAGTTGTTATCATAAGTATATTGATTATTTTCAACATCCCATAGATGAAATGGGCACTTTGCAAAATCTTCATTAAGGTCATCATTGAAATTAACTGCATCTACAAGTTCTTCATTTACAAAAAATGGATGAATTTCAAGATACTTAGACCATGCCATCCAAGCAAGTAATTCTCTACGTGAGCATGAACCGCAAGGCTCTTTTGACCAGTCTTTATTTTTTCTAATAGCTTGACTTCCCTCTGGAAGTTCAGACTGAAAATAGCACAAATACCAACTTCCTCCTGCATCATTATCTTCACTTTGGTATGGCAAATAGAGGTCATCGACTGTAAACCATTCAGCGCTATTATCTCGTATCTTATTAAGCTTTATAATCTTTACTGGAGCATCCATACTTGAATGCATAAGATACAAAGTATATTCTCCAGCTTTAGTAAACTGAAGGCATATTTTATTTATCTTTGTGGTTACGCCTTTTGCTCGTACTGGTATAATTTCAAAGCCAACTAGATTTTTCTTATTCTTTACAGTATCTACTAATCTACCTGTTCCATCAAACAGAGTACGACTTTCGCATAATGGCTTATTTGTTCCTTCTACCGTTTTTTCATTACAATATCTAGCAATAGCTTTTTGAATGCTTGCTTTTGTTTTGCTCTCAAGCCATTCAGAAAATAAATTAGTTTCAACCCAATACTCAGACTCAATATCAGGCTGTTTTCCTTGTGCTTTTTGAAGTGCTTTATATTGTGTGCCTTGATAATCAACTACATTGCCTTTGCTATATTCCTTTTCAGGGTCATATTCTGGAAAAGTGATATTCTTAAAGTCCGGAGCAATACATGACATATTCTGCAAAGTCAGCAAAGGATGAATTTGTTGAAAATATAGGCCACTTTCACTCACGGTTAAAGCATCAGATATTTTTAAGTCTGACGTATCATAATTCTGCTCCCATCCAATAAGGTGTAACAGTTTTTCTTGTATATCGTTGGCTCTAACCATAATTCTTAATTTTTAATGAAAAATAGGAGGCCACTATCGCCTAGTGGCTCAGTGTGCCTCCTACCAAAGCTAATAACAACTCAAAGATTTGCTATCGGTTTATCATCCTCCAACTCCCGCAGAAGCCTCCTTAGTGTTAACCGGATTGTCTTCAGAGTTGACAACGACCACAGGCTTAGCATAAACTGCATCCTCGCTTGATACGTTGAATGCCAGAATAGGACTTGCCAAAGCGCTAGGTGCACTGTTATATGCAGTCAAGAAGGCCACGTCAACAGCAAAACCATAGTGCTCTTTGCGCGTACGAGTCATATCAGCAGTAGCGGCTCCTGCGATAGTATTGTAGTCACCTACAGAATCGTAGAAGTATGTACCAACAGGCATATTCAACAGAGGCAAAGTAGCAATACCCCACTCATGACCGTCACCGGAAACAGTTCCGAGCAAGCAGTCACGCTCGAAGCGGGTCAACATTCCAAGAGAGCCAGCATTTACAGCATAACCTTGAGCATACTTACCTTCAGCAGCTGCAATGTTATTTGTCAGGTGAACAACCTTAGTGCCGAATTCATTCTGCTTGTTTACATCATTGTAAAGGCCGTGCTGCTGCAGTTTACGCATAATAGACTCAACACCGGGGTCACCTACAATGTGCAACTGGCCATAGAAGTCATTTGCTCCCATCATAACTTCAAGGTCACCAAATACGTTTTCACGCTCAGTCCACTTTGCATTGATGGCATTAGAAGACCAGTCATACAACAGCGGGTTTTTCAAAATCTGCGTTTTGTTGGCTGCAAGAGTAGCAAGAGCGGCTTCATCAAGCTTTTTCGCAAAAGCATAGATATACTTCATCATCTTGGTTTCAAAGTCCTTCTGAATGCCAATTTCGTTGTTCATGTACATTGCCGGAGCAATAGTAAATCCCCACGCATAAGTGGCAAACGTGATTTGAACCATCTTAGAAGTGTTTTCACTGTCGGCGATTGTCAAGGTGCGAGTACTACCGATAGTAATATCAGCATCGTAGTCAATTACCGGAGTTTCCAACGTGTTACCGATGGAGGTCCTTGCTTTTTGCTTCAGTTCCTCAGTGAGGATGCCAGTAGGGTCTTCAGACTGCACCATAAAAGCGTTCAGCGCACCGTACCTACTGGGGCGATACTCAAACTTATCAAGGTTAGAGTTCGCACGAATGTTCTGGATACGTGTTAAAACTAGACTCATAACTTTTAAGTTTTTTAATTGTTAATAATTATGCTATTATGGTGCATTACCCTTTTACGCCTCATAGCATTTTTTTCGTTTATCTCTTAGGATGTGCCATTTTATCTAATAGGCAAACTTGCCACATTGTTTTCAGTTCTCAGTTGCATTGACTGGTCTGCAAATTCCTGTGAGTCACGGGTTAAACCATTTGCGAGCAGATGTGCCTCAATAGCTTTATCAGCTTCAACTTGGCTCTTAATGCCAGACAAGTCAAGTGTTCCACCTGTTCCACCTGAACCGGACCCAAAGCCTCCTGTTCCACCGCCTGTCTGCTGACGGCCTTTGTCAATTACATCTTTAAGCGATGTTTCCATTACAAGCTCCTGCATTGTGTAAGGATTAAGATTGTTCTTCGGATTGTTAAGGATATTACCATCCGCACCACGAATAACAAGCTTCTTTCCTCCTTGGCCGTCCTCTATAAAATCAGGAGTACCTTTTGCAAGGACTTCTGCTTTTGCAGCATTGAGCAGTGTCTTTTGAATAGACTCAGTGATACCACTCTTAAACTTAAGGCCCGCTGTAGCAGCTTGAAAAGCATAATCTACATGTGTGTCCTTAATAGTTTTATCAAACTCTGCCTTTTTGGTATTGAACTCAGTTTCCTTTGTCTGAAGCTGAGTTTGAAGCTGAGTTACTTGAGCTTTAGCATCTTTCAGCTGTTGCTTCAAAGTTTCATCACCAGCTCCTTTTTCAAGTTTAGACTGGAGCTCTGCGACCTGTGCCTGAGCAGCAGTAAGCTGAGTTTGAATTGTTTTTGCAGACTCTGCTTTAGTTTTGTACTCGCCAAGTACGCGCTTAGCATAGTCGTAACTTTTTTCACCATCTTTCTTTTTAATGCCTGTAATGCCAAGAATATCAGTGTCATACTGACCGTGCAATGCGCCGATTTTAGTACCTATAACGGTATTCTCATCATTTCTTGACATCTCAGCAATTGCATTCAGCTGGTCATCTGTAAGACCTGTTAAAGCTGAACTTTGTCGTAGCATCTCAATTGTTAACATATAGCTTTGTTTTTATTGTTAATTACTTTTGTACTAACTCTGCAGCATCTCCGTATGGGTCATGCAAGGCCGCCATAATGGTATAACCAAGGCCTTTATACGTTTTCTTGAAAAGCTGCCACTCTGCGAATGTGAACATTTGAGTATATGCTGGTGACTCTTCTTTGCCAGTCATTGGATTAAACCTACGACCACGCACAATTGACAAGTGCACCATCTTCTCAGTACCCGGCTTAGGAGTATAACCACTCTTAGCCTGTGTTTTCGATGCCGATGATTTTTCTTCAATAATATCATCAACATCCACTAGGAAAAGAACTACCTCGTCAAGCTCTTCCTGTAAGTCGCTTGTCCAAGCTTTTCCGCCTTTAGCCTTAGCAGCTTCTAGTTCTGCTTTACGCTCTACGGCCTTTTTCTTATAAGACTTAACATCCTCAAGACTGAGTGCTTGTAGTTGCTGAAGTTCCAATTTCTGTAACATATTCCAAAAGTTTTTTGTTTATAATATCTATTTTTTCTCTCATTGGCTTATTTGAAGCAAACTCAATTATATTAATGTTCTCACGTTCAAATTTTTCGACTAAAGTACTAAAATTCATTTTAAGCTTTACCAAATTTTCGTTTAATAACTCTTTTTCATACAATTTTAACACTTCATCAAGCGTTTTATGTGGATATGGCTCCAATTGCTTTAAGATAAGCATTCTCTGAAGTACCAAAGGATTGTTACGATACTCAACCTCAAGAATTTGTTGCGATATAGCATCTAGTTCTGAGTTAGACGCACCATTCTCCTTTGCTTGTTTGTACTTAGAATATAGCTCTGTTACTGTGAAAACGTAAAACTCTGTACCCCAGTTTACAGAAGATGATATGAAAGCACCTCCATACCTGAGTTTGCAAACAGTATCTTCGACAAATTTCTGTGCCAATTCAAAGTTGGTCTTTAAGGCATTGAGAACTGAGGTTTTGCTTTCAAAGTTAGCAGTTACCTGAGTTTCATTGATAGCTTCTTTTTCACTTACAGTACCACCTGAACCAACAACAGAAATTACAATTTCATTTTTAAGCCTTGCACACTCATTGACATTATAATCAAGTGAGTCTTTATCGATAGTAGTTATCTGAACAGGATTACGCATATCTGCGACACCTTCAGATTGATTTGGTATAGGAACTTCTAAGAATGAACCAGGACCAGCTATACGCTTTTCGCTACAGCAAGGACACTTTTCAACTGTTCCATCATTGAGAATTTTATACTCGCCTTTTGCATTGCGTAGAAAACCTCCATCGCAGTAATCACCAGTCTCATTATTCTCAAAATTACAATCAGCTTCATACGCACTATATATAGGATAAGGTGCATACAAGTCTAAATGCTGCTTCGAAATAGAGAAGAACAAATACCAATCAAGATTTGACAGCTCTTTTGTAATTGGATTTTTCTTAAGGTCTTTATTTTTCTCATTGAGTTGTGTTGACCAAAAGAACCGAGCTGGGCAATATCCTAAATCGTGCTTTGCCTCTGAAATAAGTGACTGAATTTCATTTTTCTCATTCAGCTGATATACTCTTATAGAAGTATCATCAAATACAGCTATTCGATGTTCCGGCTGTTTGAAAATAAGCCACTCAAACTGATTTTCATCAAGTTTAGAAGTCTGGTAATCGATTACAGCATCAATCTCAAGCCAATAAAAATATGGCTCTGGGCGCAAAGATATTTGTACTTGAGGAAGGTCTACTACCAAAATACTATTTGGCGATACCTGCATTCTCTTCCATCCAGTTGTCTTCCACACCTCTGGCTCATTGAGGTTATTCTTTTTATACTGAGACCAGTCCTCTGCAAGCTCTGAGTCTGTAAACTGATATGAGCTTGATGAGTTACGACTATAGAAAACCCTTTCGAGTTCTCTATAGACGTCCTCAACTACAGCAGGTGTAGGCAACGGAAATTTGAACAGATGAAGGAATATGTTGAATTTATCCTTCGGAAGCAGCCGTCTTACCCAATCAAGGAATATGGTCGTAGGTTGGTTAATATCAGATACAGCAACATTCGTCTCAGTGTGAAATCTAAGACGACGCTGCATGTTTACAGCTTTCTGAATAGCCTGACGTTTAGTCGGCTTTTGCAAAATTTGCTTTATCTGATTTAACTCTAAGGCCATTTTCTTCGTCGTAAGTATAATTGCTATCTTTAGGTAATTCCCATCCACCATTTATGGCTGTGCCCATATCAAGCAGGCGTTCGGCATGCTGAATGCCAAACTCCTGCCTCATATTGTACTTAGGCACAACCAATGTTACTGTTTGTTCTTTTTTCTTTCTCATAACTGAAAGTTTTAAGCTCCAGCAGAAGCGGCATTAACCCAATCTGTAAGAGGATTGAAGTCCAACGTTTCACGCTTAATGATGTAGAAGCTATCGCTCCAGTTAGGATAGAATGACCATTCAATGGTATTGCTGTCCGGTTCTTCAAAACCGCCAAGCTTCTTATCGCCAACAAAGAACTTACCAATAGGAATTGGGAAGTATGCTGTAGGCTCATCCTGGTCATCTACCAAACAGCCGATATTGCCATTTTCATCAATTAGCCAAACGCCAATCTCTTCACACATGTACTGTTTCAGCTGTGCAATTGTCTTCTGACTTTCCTGATAAATAGTGGCAGAGAACGTTGTCGGCTCACGGCCAATTGTAATCTCAATACCTCCAAGTGTCTGGTTACCACCGCCGAATGTACGAGCTGCACCAGGCTCAGAAGTAGGTCCTTGAATATACGGAGAAACTGTCATCTTAGAACCATCAGCCGCAGAAAACAAGGCAGAAAACAATGCTTTCTTAGTCGGGTCAGTGACAGAGTTCTTCGTTCCAGCTGTCTTATAGATGCGCTGGAATGCAACTTTTTGAACTTGCCCCATACTCTCCTTGCATTCAGCAATCTCAAGGTCGGCGATATGAGCACCGGCAGGGCATCCACAGTTTAATCCCATATTATTTATGTTTTTAATGTTAATACTACCGAGCAGCTACCCTTAACTTGCATCGAATTACCTGTATTTTTGCTTCGAATTGACTTCTCCACAGTGCAAATATACTAAATTTCTTTATAAGGTGTACCGCTTTTAACATTTTTTTATCTCATATTCTCGCATTATGTTCATTCAAGGTTTATAATTTAATCATTCATATATAATTAAAAGCCTATAAATTACGAGAATAATGCGAGAATATGAATTTTAGTTTCTTAAGTGTATTTTTTTACATCCACCTTTTCTTGCATGCATTTCATATACTCCTGTTAAGCAATCTGGAGCATCATCATGTTGGTTTCTCTTCTTATTATCTTTACGATATGACATAAGAGCCTTATAAAACTTAGGCCATTTCCTCTCCCAGCCTTCCGGAAACAAAATATCACTCTGAACATTAGCAGAAGCTGCATAAATGCGTGCCTTTTTGTTCTCTGTCTGTGTAAATGTTTTAATAGCGCACCTGAAATTACGCAAATCAACTCTTAATATGCGCTTTACATTACGTGAATAGCCACGGCCTCCATTATTTGACTCAATTAAGGCCTCAACCGTGCCATTTTTGGTCAACATTTCAGCTTGTTTTGGCTCTGTGACCTCCATAGGTGCATCTGTAAACAAAATATCAGTTATATAGCAGTATTCAGGCGTATTTATAAAGCAAATTGAGCATAAATCATCAGCTCCAGTGTCAGCTGTATCAGTATAATTCCACTTTTGAAGTGCTTTTGTGCCTGTTGGAAGCTCTTCTATCTTATAAGTTCTAAATCCTTCATACATAAGACCCTCTTTTGGTGTTGGGTCCTGCATGTACTGTGTATCGAATACAAGCGGATTTACCTCACGCATCTTATAAAGCTCTTCAAGTGTATGCTTCATTGGCCAAAGTGCATGTTCTTCTCCAGTTTCTGGGTCTACTTGTATAACTGGAAGTGATAAAACAGTCCATTCGTCTGGCTCTATCTCTTGTAAATAGCCACAAAGGTCATGTTCATGCAGCCTTTGCATTATTATAATGATTGGAGTGTTACGCGAGTTAGTACGGTTACGAATTGTGTTCTCAAATCGCATGTTGATGCGCTCGCGAACAATATCTGACTCAGCATCTTCTGGCTTAATTGGGTCATCGATTACAATCGCGCCTTGGAAAATGTTTGTTGTAGCTCCTATCATATCAAGCATCTCGTTTGTATGGTCATCGAATGTGAATATATCATTGCCTCCGTCCATTTTATCAATATCTGGGTCAATATCCACATTACCAGCTCCAAAACCTGTTACCTGACCTTGAGTTGATACTGCATAAAGCTCACCTCCGGCCTTGGTTTTCCATCTTTTAGCCGAGCCTTTCTCAGATGCAAGAGCCGAATTAGGAAAAAGAGTCTTATAAAGCTCTTCCTGCATGATATTTCTGATTGTTTCAGAATTATCATTCACAAGTATATCTGAATAAGATAGATGCAAAAATCGGCACTTAGGATTTAAGGCAAAACACCAACTTATAAATGATTTGATAACAAGCTCGGTTTTACCATATCGAGGAGCAATGTTAATTATAAGCCGTTTGCATCTGCCATCGACAACATCCTGTAACGCCTTAAACATCTTCTTATGATGCTCTGCAACTATGAATGAACGATGGTACTGAGCCTTAAACATTGCTTTAGTATATTTCTCAAAAGAAGTCAGCAATTCAAGCCGAAGAAGCTCCTTAGGATTTACGGTTCCGCCCTTAGTCGCATCTAAAGCTCTTTCCTGCATTGTTTTTAATGAGTCCATAAGTTTCTATATGAATGGTAAAGTACGTACGCGCGTGTTTCTTTATTTAATTAAAGTATCTCTTATTACTATATAAGCCTCTCGTGATATTGGCACATTAGGAATAATACCTGTTTGGAGTTGTTGCTGCTCAGGTAGATTAAGCTGCATTTGACCTTTTCCAAACACACGGTCCCAAAGCTTCTCAACTGTTTCTATATTGCCAAGTTTTGCATCTTCTTGCAAGCGCTTTATAACTGTTTTGATAACGATTGGTATCTTTTTATTGTTATACAGAGCTGCAAGTTGTGCCTCATTGCATGTTAATAAACAAGCCAATAAATTAGCCGTGTCTTGCTTTGTAAGCTGAACACTTAAATTGATATTAAGGCTAGTAAGAAGTTTTGTTATTTCAGGTCTTGATGCTCCTTGTAACTGAAGTGCTGAGCGTATAGCTGATGAATATGAACCTCTGCCCGAGTCATGGCGCTCTGCTAACTCAGTTGCTTTAAGCGGCTCTACAGTCTGAGCCTCAAGTGCCTCAATAGCCTCAACTCGTTTTTGCTGCTCTACAATGCGTTTGGCTTGAAGCTCAGTTTGGCCATCTGGTATTTCTTCCACGCCGAGTTCTTCTGCTAATGATTGGCGTTTTTCTTGTTTAGCTTGAAGATTTTTAAGTTTCTGCTTTTCAAGATACTTAATACGAGCCAATTCCTTCGCATCTTGTTTTGATTTGATGCGCGTGGCCTCTTGTTCTACAAGCCTAGATGTATCTGGATTAGACATTCCAGGAACTACTGGCCTGTTTGGCAATATATCTGCTAATTTCTGTGCTATTTTATCTGTTTTCATATTATTTGAGTATTCTTGATTTACCAGTTTCTAACTTATTTGCTATCTTGGCTTGTTTGGCCATAAACTTAGCTACTCTATTTTCTGCATCTTTCTCTATGTTAGCAGCCTCTTTAGTTTTTACTTTTCTCATATCTGGGGCTATTTCGATTATTTCCTCTGTTCCATCAAATCTCCATATACAGTCATAAGCAATTCTACGTTGGCCGTTGCAACACATATATATTGCACTTGGGTTTATCTTCATTGGAGTCACACTTTCTATATACTCTCTTATGGAGTCCCATTTTTTATAGAGCTTATATAGATTATCAGTCATTTGTTTATATTGATAAACGGCTCTATGCGGATAGCTACGAACGCTATTTGTACCAGCTCTATATATGGCTTCTGGTATTCCCCATTTTGCTGCATATCCTGGTATGACGGCTTTTTCTGCTGCACATTTATTTAAGCTATTTATTATGTTATGGCCATAGGGAGCATAAGCCATATATTCATCTATCAATTCATACATTCTTAGGTATATGCTTATCAAGTCTAGGTTCATAGGAATTTCTTCTGTTGACACCGTTATATATTTGCTTTCAGTTACGGCTTTTATTAAGTCTGGATTATTTTTGTTTAGCCAAATAGTGTTACGAAATGCATTACTTATAAGTACTTCTATTTTGTTTTTTACAGTGGAAGCTTTTGTTTCTCCTGTCCAGCCTATGTATACTTTATTATCATACTCAAATTCAAGTATGAAAAATGCACTTGTAGACTGTAAGTTGGCATTTTCTTGTAAATCTACCAAATACTTGTATTTACCTATGCGTATCATAAATATAGTTTTTTATTACTTTGCAAATATACTAATAAAAACTGATAGGTGAAAATTCTCGCGGAATAAAAATTACACAGGAAATGAGAAATTAACATTTTTCATATCAGTGAATTGATTTACCAATATGGAAAATGGTTTGTAACGTTTCACGTTTCACCAGTTATTCAGTGAAATAGAACTGAGCCTGTAAACAATATAGTTTTTATTCCACCGAATATAACTAATTGAAAATCAATCACTTATAAAAAATGCATTTGTGAAAAGAATCTATATGGCATAAATATTCAATTGCCCTATATCACTTACTTTTTATGTTTAATAAGTGATACGTTAAGTGATTATCTATATCATATCACTATTCACTACTTACAATTCTATTTAAGTGATTTATATTTCTTATTGTTTATTTGTTTATAATATATCTAACTCATTGAAAATCAATTACTTATCAAGAAACAATTGATTGTTTCTATTGTTTCTCTTGTTTACGGCCTTTTTGCGAGAATGCCTGAATGACGGCCTTTGCGAATTTTGATTTGGTGGCAATTTGCGAGAATGATTTGAAGCCAAAAAATTTTTCTGCCTATGGACATGGCTCTATATACTATATATAAGGGGGCACCCAGGCACTGCGGCAGGGGCCTAATTTCTACACGGGCAAAATTCCCAAAATATAAAATTTATTCGGTTAAAAAGCATTAAGCCTGACAGTCTAATTCGTTAATTATGGTTAAAAAGCATTAAGCCTGACAGCCTAATTCGTTAATTATGGTTTAATTCGTTAATTATGGTTTAATTCGCTAAGAAGCATTAAGGCTATGAGCCTGTTAACAACTCTCAGCTAAAATAGCTTTCAGGTTTCAAGCCATTTTCAGGCTCACAGCCTCTCTTTTAACAAGGCTTAATGAAAATTTAACACTCACTAACCGGATATATTTTCAGGTTCCAATTATTTTATTAGCTGACAGGTATAAATTATTATTTTAATTTATTAACAAAACAACCAGGAGATTTAATACGATTTGATCCATAAAATTTTTATATGCTATTTATTTTACAGGTTATATAGCCGACATTTTTTAGTATTTATATCCAGGTTTCTTAACGCTTTTTTAATATATAAATTTTATAGCCGATAAAATTATTATTATATTAGCATATCGAAAATAAACCGGATATATATAATAATTTATTTAATGGCTATTAACGAATATCCAATATTTATTAACCAAATAAATTTTTCCGGTTAAAATTGGTATATTAGCAATATAAATAAAACGGAAATAATATGAACAATTAAAATATAACAGTAATGAAAATTAACAGAAATTATCGTTTCGTCCTGACAGTTCTGGACAACGAGAAAATTAACGCGGGAGAAATCCGTATTGACAGCTGTGCTATAACCGGCGAGAGAATGTTTGCCAGCAAATGCCATTATTATGCCGAAAAAAATATTTTGGAATGCCTGAAAGAGGCCGATAAGAGAAATGACCTGAGCGGTTATTACGGCCATACGTACTGCATTTATAAGGAAAACAAGTCGAAAAAGGAAACAACCGAACGGGAGGACGGCAAGAAAATTGTCGAAACGAGAGAAATACCAGGAGAGGCAATGCTGTTCGAGATAATAACCGTAGACGAAAACGGCGTAAATATCCGCTGATGCGGATATAGGATGGCCGCCACAGCCCAGGCCGGGAAGGCTGCACAGGAGTTCGACTCTCCTGCTGGGCACAATTGGCAATATTGCCGAAATAAACTATAATATGGATAAATTTAGTAGTACGTGCTGCAAGAGAATTGACGTATGCCCACAGGGTGAGCTCCTGACAGACAAAGAGCTCGAGAGAATGAAACAGCATAATCCGAGGCGCGATTGGCCGGAAACAAAAAAGGCGAAAGTTTATGCAGATAGTTGCTATATCTGTTTTGGTGTACGATTTGGAACAGTAAAACAATATATAAATACAGGAGAATAATATGAAGAAGACAGTTTGTACGTTGAAAGAGACGACAGCGAATACGACTATAAAGCCGGATTTGCAAGCTACACTGAGGCAAATGACTATCGGCAAGAATGCCAACGCAGTTGGATGGGTCACTGTGACTATGTATATCTTTGGACTGGCTCCGAGAGAATTAACCTCACAAGAATGCCGAAAGACGAGCAGAAACAAATCGATAAAATGCGAGAGCTTTATGACTTGTTGCCAGTTAAGCCTGAGTGGCTTACAAGAGAACAAATTGATGAATATGCAGTACGTATGGCCGTAATAACCAACATTATTTAACGAAAAAAGTTCTTAAAGCAGTAACCAGATTAAAATAAAAGTAGTATATTTGCATATAACTTAAAAGATATAACGAATATGGAAACAACAGTTTTTTATGTAGCAGTTGCCTATAACGGCGGTAATTTCAATCCCACAGTTGTGGAGAAGTTTGATAACAAAGCAGATGCAGACAGCTATGCGGCTCTTATGTGCCGCGTAAAGCAACGCCGGTACATTGTACTCGAGCAAGTAACAGAATGGGACGGCACTCCTCAAGAGAATGCATGACCTTAGCCGCTGCGGATAGAAACGGTTTAGGAGCGACACCTACAACGGCACTAAGTTTAATCCTTGCTTTCGCAATATTGTTGCGGAGCAACTAATAAAAATTTACAGTAATATGGTAACAATGAAATTTTCAGCAATCAAGTCAGAAACATTGTTTTTGACACCAACAATTGCAGTTGAACAAGACAACTTAGAAACAGCAATCCGATTTGCTCTTTGGCACGGCGTGTTCAGTGTAGAGGTAAGCAAGAGTTACAAAAAACGTAAAAGCTAAATAACATGGCAAGAAACGAAATATTTGTAGCGGCTTATAGGCTTGAAGCTTATGATAATTATGATGCCTTAGACGGCTTCATGGAAGCAATTTGCGATTATGCAATAATATCTAAAGAAACAGATTATGCGCTTACAGTAGTAGCTTCTTCAGAAGCCTTGAGCCTATCAAGATTGGCTAATATGACACTCAAATTCTTTGGCAAGGAGGGATATAATATAAGTACTCTCGGACTCTTAGGGCCGTTTAAGAAACTCAATTGATATTTTTTAACATAAAACTTGGAAAAAAGTTCCCAAAGCAGCTCAATAATTCAAAAAAAACATAGTATATTTGCAATATCAAAATTAAACAATAACATTTTAATAACAATTCAAAATTTACAGCATTATGACAACAGAGAAATTTTTGCAGATGACAACGAAGAAGCTGAACGCTCTTTTGGCAATAGCAAGTGACGAAGACAAAAAGGCTATCGAGGCCGTACTCGCAGCTCGTGAACAGGCTCAGGCCCTCGCTGCTCCTGCAGCTCTTGGGGCAACCGCAGAAGAGACTCCTGCCGCTCCTGCAAGTGAAGAAGAAACTCAGCTCAGCCCTGAGGAAGAAGCAGCTATCAAGGCAGCTGAAGAGAATGGCGGGCTCAACCCGCTTTACAATGGCAGTAAGGCAACTCAGGAGAAAAAGCCGAAAATGACCGATGAGGAGCGTCATGTACTGGCCGAAGAGCTGAAGAAGAACGTTAACCATCGTTGTCAGGCAGTTCCTTTCAACACCGTAGAATGGGTTGACGGCTATATCGCCGGAGTGATTGAAGAGAAGCGCGGCAATAAGGTGCTTTATGCAATCAAGACAGACGACGGACGCCGCATTGTTAAGGTACACGACAGTAATCTCGTTCGCATTCTGGATGAAGTTGTTGAGCCGGAGAAAAAAGCCCGTGCTCGCAAAGCAAAAGACCCGGCAGACAAAGTTGAATGGACGCCGGAAGTAATTGCCGAAGAGGTTAACGAAGTTATCGGCAATGTAGGTAAAACGGTAGAATTTGAGAAATACCGCATTACAGACGAAAACGGTGAAGAGCACATTGAAATGATAGTTGGCCGTATCGTGGCAATCATACCTGACAAACGAGCTCAGCGCTTGCTCTACCGCATTTTAGTTCCGACTCCTATCGAAGGCAATCCGCTTGCAACGAAGACTATGCACAAGGTTGTGAAAGCCGAGGGTATTAAGATTGCCAAAGAGTTCGATGAAGAAGGTGCACAGCTCAATGCCAAGTATTTGGAGCGCCGTGAAGCAGCAGCAATTCGCACTCCGTTTACTTTTCAGGACCGCGTAATTCGCTGCGAGGAGAATGTGAAGAAGGCAGAGGAGAAGCTGCAGAAAGCTCAGGAAGAGCTGGAAGCCAAAAAGAAGCAGCTCGAGGATGCAAAGAAGGAGCTGGATGAATATCTCGCCGGTCAGGCAAATGGAGAAACTGCCGAAGCTCCTGCTGAGACTACAGCCGAAGAGGAGTCACTTGCATAACACAGCCACCTGACACCGTTTCTCCCATGGAGCCGTCTCGAAAGAGGCGGCTCTTTTTTTGCTGCATATCTAAATATGCGGCTATTTTTGTATTATTGCGATTTATGTTAAAATATGTAAACTCATAGAAACATGCTTCTTTCGCGTTCTAGGACACTTTTAGGCTTTAGGTGTACTATAATATGGGTTAACTCAATTCGACGCGATAGAGGCCAAAAGAAGTGTATCTATCAATGTATTTTTATAAAGCCTATAATATGAATTGAGGCGTGGACTTTCTTGAGCTTTAAGCCACCAAGCAGTTATATAAATAGCTGTTAAATTTATGGCTAAAAAGTTGACTCATTTTCGCGCGTTCTAGGATACTTTTATTTGAGAATAATAGTAAATAAATCTATAAAAAGAAATGAGGAGAGAATGAACAAGAATAATGAAATTTCATATATTTTCGAGGCATTTAGAGTTCTATATTTTTATATTAAAGCTGCAATAAACCAGTGAAAAATTTTTATGTTAAAGTCTGTAAAACAGTGATTCATATCAAGATTATTTTGTACTTTAGTCTATAAAAGAATAAAAGTAAAACTGTTAAAAATGTTACACACTAGAACACATAAAAGCCGCATGGCCATTAAAAATGAGCGGCTTATGTCTGGCTATACCGGATGTATAGGCTGTAAACATGAGCTGTTATGTGATATTTGTCCATATTGGGATGACCAATCCGGTACTAAAATGGCCGAGAGAATATCCGCCACAATTGGACAAGAGAATATCACAAGGCCCAATGAGAGAAATGTTGAACAAAAATAAATAATTGCAATATGGAAATAAATGAACAAGAGGTACAGCAAGAGAATTTGCTTGATGGCTCTCAGTCAGTTCAAGCGATGCAAGAAGGAAATGAACTGCCAACAGCTGTTCAATTAGTTCAGCCTCAAGCTGCTTTAGATGAAATAGCAGAGCTTGAGAAGAAATATCGTGAAATTATAGAACGGGAGAATAAATGAGTAATTTTGTTTTAGATTACAGCAAAAAGCAGACTTTGCAAATATCAAATGATGCTTTTTGCTTTTTGTATTATGGCGAAGAGCCATTAGACGAAGACAATTTGGAAGAAGCCAATGAGGTATCTGAAATGTTTTCCAATAATTTTTATATAGAAGATGATTGGAAAGCAGTTGATGACTCAGACCTTATAGAATGCACCTTTGTCCCGTATGCTAAAGACCAAGCCGATTATGATGAATATGAGAACCTTACTAAATATATTCAGCAGCAAATAAAATGGCTTGATGCAAATCATATTAGAGTGTGGTGGTTTAATAACCAAACTGGAACGAGAGAATTACGCGGTGATTTTAAGGTTTATACCAATAAATATGGCCTTAAGTGTTTTCATACAGGCAATCAAGATGAGGATTTTGCGACAGGAAAAATGAGCTTGTATTTTTTGAAGAATTTCAAGAAGCGCATAGCTTAACAAGTGAACGAGAGAAATATAAGGCAGACTACTTTTCTGTAGTCTGCCTTTTTTACATTAAGCTTTCATCTTCTTCTATAACAAGAGAATAACCGACCCCTCGTATGGTTTCTATGGCTACTCGGTTATCCATTTTAAGCATATTTCGCAACATACACATATGGACGTCTAAGCTACGTTTATTAAAGTAGTTATCATCAGTCCATACTTGTTGCATAAGTATTTTCTTAGGTAATGTTTCGTTTTTATAGGCACATAGTAAAGCAAGAACTTGGCTTTGTTTATTATTAAGCCGTGTTTTTACATTGCCTATAGTAAGAATTTTATCTACTGTATTAAACAGGTAATCGCCTATCTCATAAGATGGCTCTATACTTCTTACTCGCACACCACATCTTTTCAAAACGGCTTTTATTCTTCTTATAAGTTCTTCAATGTTATATGGCCTTATAACGTAATCATCTGTGCCTTCATCGAATGCTTCAATAACATACTCATATTGGGCCTTGTCTGATACCATTATTACTGGTATTTTACCATCTGATTTGCGCAAAAATTTTAAAGGCTTTAGCCTCATAGAGGCATCTGTTGTTTTATAATGGCTTAATATGCATAAGTCATAATTCTTTTCTCTGATTTTGATTAGTATATCATTCTCAGTTGAGGTTATTACTTGAAAGCCGTTATACACCAAATAATCTACCAGGATTTTACAGTCTTCATCTTGATAGATTAAAATTCTTGGCAATGCTAATCTAGTGTTATTACTTTTCATATCATTTCTTTAATCTTGTTTTGCAAATCATTATATAAAACTTCATACCAAAATGGATTAAGCCTTAACAGGTCAAAGTATGAATATACGCCTTTTTGGTATATTAAAGAAGCATATTTAAGCTCTTTGTCCGCTCTTTTTTTAAGATGCTCATGATAGAACTTTATGGACTGGTCTACATTTACCAAGAATGGCGATTTATGCTCTATAAGAACTTTCTGCTCTGTATTTTGAGCAAAATAATATGGAATATTAGGCATTGCCCAAAAAGTTAATCCAGCACCGTATTCCTCACTTGCTTTATATAAAAAGCCAGGGCATGGACGAATTGAGTCAGGATATAAGCTTTTACATATTCTTAACCTACGTGGAATAAAAGGATTAAGTAAAGTAGTTAATCGCTTGTTTATATAAGTTGAGTATTTATCAACCATTCTTGTGTGCTCTTTAACAAGTGATGAAACTAACAGCTTAATCCTTTCATTTCCTATAGGGTCACTCAGGCGTATATATTCTTGCCTGAAAGCTTCACGCTGAATACGTATTCTGTCTTCTTTAAGCCATTGAGACTTTTTCCTTTTAGCTTTTATGCTAGCCATTGCAGCTCTGCGCTGCCCCTCAGGTCCAAATAGTTTTACACCTCGGCAATTATTTGGACCTAAGCCTGTCCATGGCATTTTATCTCCATATCTAGCTTCAATCTCTCTGTTTTCCTGCTCTTCTTCAGATAATTCAACATGCTCTTCTTCTAAGGTAATTTTTTCAATTGCCTCAAATTGAGCCTCTTGAATATCCTCATCATCGCTTTTAATTTCATCGAGAAATTCAAAGAGTTCCTTTTCGGTTAAGTCTCCATATTGCTTAATATCTTCCATGCCACTTAAATAATGACTTGATTATATCTTTTCCAACTTGCTTGTTAAGCAATCCAAAATACGCGATTGCAAGCACGAGTCTTGCTATTTTATGCAATACCCAGGCTAATAGATATATAGGGAAATAAAGTACGCCTACACATCTCCATAAAAATTTAAGTACCTTTTTCATTTCCATAATCCTTTTTTATATAAATACTTTCCTGCGTTCATACCCAAGCTAAACATTCCTAAGCCAAAAAGAACCAATGCTAATATCTCATGCAATGTTATTTCCATAATTTTTTTTATTTTTCTAATATACTTAATGGTTGTTTTATTTCTGCAAATTGTGCATTTATGCGCTGCATATTTGCCTGCTGGTTTATAACTTCTTTTATAGGACTTTTTATTTCTTGTACGTTACTTAGCATATTCGCTATACTAAATGGAGGACATGCCATATAAACATCAGCCAGTGCATCAACTAACTCATCTTTGCTCAATTTCTGCAGATTGCTCTTTATTATCTCCCTTATTGGATTGTTCATCTTCTGCTTGCTTTAATTCAGCATAAGTTCTATGAAAAGCTTCATCGCCTATTTCTTTAATAAAAGTTCTAAGTGTAGAAGGATATTCGCTTGTATTTATAGTCTTATCGACTACTTTCGCGTAAAGAGCAGCAAGAGCTTTAGGCCCAAATACCTTTTTCTCCTGTAATCTTTCGACGGGGCCTCTTTTGAATTGAACACCTGGATGCTCATTCATAATCTTTGTACGAGTTAGGTACAAATCCTTAATCAAAGCCCCAATATGCTTTTCAAACTGAGGCATTTGAATAATATCAATAACTTTCAAATCTTCCAGCTTCATTTTTATAAGTTTTTAAGTTGTTGTTTATAATACTTTTCTTGCATATCGAAATGTCTCTTATATATATGCAAATCATGAGCAAAATGGTAATAAGTGCCTATTGGCACACCGAGCTCATCTGCAACTAACTGTTGAAGCTTTGTCCAGCAGTATTGGTCATTACAAAAACCATAAACCAGATCGTTGCTTCGCATAGTCACGCACATATCAAGAGTTCCTATTTGAGGCTTAATATCGAATCCGACTGATAACGTACAAGGTGTATCATACTTATAGTCATCTTTTTCTTTGCCGTCAAATATAGTAAACCAAGCTTGACGAGTATCTTTATTCTCTTTAAGCTGTTCAATGCACTTTGCCAATTGGTTGTTGCGAGTCCATTGCCACCCATAGTTAGAATTGACAATATTGTCGCCGCCGTGCATTTTATCCCACATAGGAGCATGCTTTTTAATTTCAGCTACACTCCTATCTCCAGACATATACCAG
>QFCH01001797.1_pt1 | contig 50151 bp, 44 predicted proteins | sample 5346071 | NCBI WGS metagenome assembly QFCH01 (sample SAMN09062255, study PRJNA434731) | Human gut metagenome, whole genome shotgun sequencing project. | isolation source: stool timepoint B chromium assembly | host: Homo sapiens | collected 2015
AGGGAATGTCCACGACAGCGTATCCTTTTGGGAACTGTACCGGAAAGTAAGCGAACGGGTAAAATATCCTAAATACTATGTAATGGATGCAGGCTATAAGATACCAGCAATCGCAAGAACGCTAATCGAGGAAGGAAAGGTTCCGGTTATGCCCTATAAACGTCCAATGACAAAGAAAGGGTATTTTCGAAAAAGCGATTATGTATATGATGAATACTTTGACTGTTATTTATGCCCGAATAATCAGATCCTAAAATACAGCACAACAAACCGTGATGGATACCGAGAATACAAAAGCGATGGAAAAAAGTGTAAGGATTGTCCGTACCAAAACCAATGTACAGGAAGCAAAGACCATGTAAAGGTGGTAAGCCGCCATGTATGGGAGGGGTACATGGAAAAGGTGGAGGAAATCCGTCATCAGACAGGGATGAAAGAAATCTATCAGAAACGGAAAGAAACCATCGAACGAGTCTTTGCAGACGGAAAAGAAAAACATGGAATGAGATATACGCAGTACAGAGGATTGGCAAAAGTGACAATGGAGCTGACCCTTTTATTTGCATGTATGAATCTAAAGAAACTGGCAATCTGGAAATGGAGAAAGGGCGGGCTAAGGAACCCCTGTTCTTTTGTCTGGATATTCGAACCAATATATTTCTATATAAAATTCAAAATGGTTCCGGGTGCATCGCACCAGGAACCATTTTGTCTACAGTCTGAAACCCTCAGAAGAGGGTTTTTTTATATTAGATAATATCATTCATATATTCCGCAATATCCTTTACCAGAAAATTCATAAACACTTGAACTTTTAGGATAGCTATTCTTTCGAATGAAGAGAGTAAATTTTACTTGTCCGAAACTAGGGGAACGGAAAGTGGAATTTATTTTATCATTTCAGGTATTCTTTTTGTATTTATCATGGAATTGCAAGAACCTATCTTTTATGTTACAATGTTAGTAACTATAGAAAAGAAAGTTGGTAACAGGTGGATAAAGAAAAAACAACAAAAAGCCTGGAACATGAGAAAGATTTACAGTATATTCAAAATTTCAGGTTACTGGATGATGATTTCATGAGTAAATGTTTTGAAAATGATATATCCTGCACAGAATTAGTGTTACACATTATATTAAATAGAGATGATTTAATGGTTAAAAAAGTTAACACACAATATTCCATCAAAAATCTTCAAGGGCGCTCAGTCCGTTTGGATATTTACGCTGTTGATGCTTCTGGTAAGCTGTTTAACATAGAAATTCAAAGAGCGGACAAAGGGGCTGGAGCTCATAGGGCACGTTTTAACAGCAGTGTGATTGATGCAAACGCACTTATGCCAGGAGAAGAGTGTTCATATTTACCAGAAACTTATATTATTTTCATTACGGAAAATGATGTACTGGGAGATGATAAACCAATTTATCATGTTGACCGTATGGTTTCTGAAACTGGGAAATATTTTGGTGATGGATCTCATATAATATATGTGAATGCAAAACATGAGAGTGACACACCACTTGGAATCCTAATGCATGATTTTTCTTGTAAGGATCCGGAAGCCATGAAATATTCTGTTCTTGCAGAACGTGTAAGATATTTCAAAAGAAGTGAGGAGGGAATAGCGACTATGTGCAAGGCAATGGAAGAAATGAGAAATGAAGCAGCCTATAAAGCTGCATATGAAACAAATATTAAAAATGCAATTGGCATGTTGAAAATTGGAAAATTAAGCGTAGAGGATATTTCTAAAATAACAGAATTACCTATAGAGGTTGTAATATCTCTTTCGGAGGCAACGAAATGATTATAGGGAGAGATTATATTAAAGACTTGCTAAGAAAACGATATCGCATGCTTTGATGTATAAATAAGATATTGCGAAGGTGCCAGAGGAGTAATGATGATATATATTATAGATACCATATCTTTTAACAGTTATTTTAATTTTAAAAAGAATCGAGCAAAGACCTACCCTCGAAATGTCAATATTGAGGGGCTTTCAGAGTTACTCACAAATGCTGTTTCAAATGGAGACGAAGTTTGGATACATTCTGCTTCCATGTATGAACTGCTTATTAAATGTTATAGAAGCAAAATACAAGATGAGTACAAGGAAAAAAATCAGTTCAATCTAGGTGAATTCGCAGATGATTATCAATTCCTGGTTAAAGAAAACCATTTTAGGATAATGAATGAACGTCCATATTATTTTAAATGGGAAGAAATAGTGGACTATTACAATAATGGAACTGAATTAGACATAGACAGCTTTATAAAAAACAAAATGTCTATGGAATTAAATTTTCTTCATCAATACATTATGTTTATAAATTCTATATGTTCTTACAGGTGGTATGATGAATACAAAAATCCTGAAGAAATTGAGTATGTCCATGATGAATCCTGGTTTGGATTATTTAATTCATGTATGAATAAAAAAATTAAGGAAAAATTAAACATTATACTAAAAGATTATTATTATAAGAATACAACGAAAGAAACAGTTAAAAATGAAATAGATTTATTGCTGGGTTATGTTTTGAATAAATATCAGGAATTTATAAAAAATCAACTTGCCAAGAACGATGATATTTTAAATAATAAGCTTTTATTATACCAACGGTGTTGTGAACTTAACGAATTTGTTGAAAATACAGAAGGTGAGAAGATATCCAATCATATAAGTGGTGCGAATTTTGCTAAAAAGGTATTTATAAACCATCAGAAAGAATTAGAACAATATTTAATAGATTTTTCAAAGGGTGTATTTGATAAACTTCCAGTTATGTCAGAAACAGCAAAGCTCTATATAACTTACTTGTTTAAGAATACAATACTTAATGGAAGTAAAATAACAAAAAATGATTCTTCGGATTATATGATAATTTCGGCTGGAGATTTATACGTTGGAGATAATAAACCTGTTGTAATTACATATGATAAAAAAATGAAACGATTCCTTGCTGAAAACAATCTGTTTTATGACGAGTCTGTGTATAAAAAGGTGTATATTGAAAAATAAAAGTTCTCTAACGAGGACTTTTTTTATGTCTATAAATATAGAAAACAAATCGTAAATGTTGTTTCTGATTCAGAATCCAAGCAGTCCTAGTGAAACAAGAATCCCCACTCTTGTTCTATTGCAGTCTGGCTAGGGTCTTTCCGGTTGAAATTCAGGATGAATATTAAGGCATCCTGGTTCGCTTCAGTATAGTTTTTCTGGAATCTGTTTTTCATATCTGAGGATGTCATAGTGTTTGTGTACCTAAACATGCAGGGAAAGAAACACGGAACCGGAAAACAGAAGCTGCATCTGTGGCGTTGGAGCTAGCCAAGGCTGTATATGTAAGAAAGGAGTCTGGCAGATTAAATCAGCTGGAAGCTCGTGACTTTAATAATGAGTGGTTCGCATGTTCATTGTTAAACCTTCCTTTCTAAATATCTAGTCGTACCATTCATTCCTGAATGATATTACGGTGAGCACGTATCCCATAACTCGCTCAATATTTAGAGCTCTCATGTGAGAGCCCTTTTTTATTATTTCCAAAACGTTTCATACTATATTTTTTCTTGCATATTATAAGAAATAGAAAACTGGAGGTAATTTAATGAGGTTTGCAATTAACGGAGAAAATGAGCGAGTAGACATATATGATGCGATTGAACAGAAAGAAGTGCAATATTATTGCCCGATATGCAATAAAGAAGTAATCATAAAGAATGGGACAATTAATGTACCACATTTTGCTCATAAGACCTTAGAAGAGTGTGATACCTTTACGGCTGATATGACAGAATGGCATCGGGATTGGCAAAATAAGTTTCCGAAAGAAAATCAGGAAGTTGTAATAAAATTAGATATAAATGAAATGAATTATTTCCATGCATCTACAAATTGGGAATTTGACAAATTCAAATCCTGGGAAGAAAGCTCAGATGCTTTTGAGAATCTTGTCCTTGCAGGTGAAAAAGATTGGAAAATGCTACATATAGAACATCGGGCGGATGTCTGTATTAATGGTTATGTTATCGAATTTCAGCATAGCCCTATTTCTTATAGGGAATTCAACGAACGAAATTGGTTTTATACTGAAGCTGGATATAAATTGATATGGATCTTTGACTTTATCGATGAATTCGATTGCTCTCAAATGGAATGCTATGACGAATGGAGAAGAAGAAAAGATAATGGAGGAAAATATAAATGGAAAAATCCAAAACGCTTTATGAAAAATTTCGTACCCCAAAATACAGACAATATAAAAGTCCTATTCCAAATATGTGATAGGAATGAATATGATTTAGATGAGGATGACTCCATTATGGAAAGAGTAATATGGGCAATAGAAGATGAGGATGGCTATAGTGATTTCAAACGGTTCTTTACAAGTTATTACCCAGGAAACTCTACGGAATTAAAGGAACAAATTGATAAAAGAATTCTGTAGAAGTCATACCCTTCATTAAGCATATCATCACGATATGCTTTTTTTATTCGAAAAGGCTGTCATATTCTAGTTGTTGTCTATTTTATTATTACATAATGTTTATGATAATCGATACATGGAGAAATGAAAATTCTCCACCATAAAGGTATGCTCATAAAGAGCGGAGAGGAGAACAAGTATGTTCAAAGTAAATTTAGCAGTAGTAGCTGAAATGACAAAAATGGAGAGGTTAAATGTAGAAGAAATGTATTTGAATCTTGCTTACGCCTATGAAACTGAAGAAATCATTTCGGGATCAAGGGCAATGAGGCGTTCCCCGGAAGAAATTGTGATGCAAGGAGGCAGTTACAGTTTTGCGGAGAGACAGGCAGTAAGAAGTTTCAAAGAATTATTCGACATCTCTTCCGAAATTTATAAACGCACGGGACTGCAGCTTATTAGTTTCGTGCCAAAAGAAGAGAAGACTCCAGAAAATGCACTTAATACATGGCATGCATTGTACAAAAAAATTGATGCTCTGAAGGCCAGTAACAGAGTTGCACTGTAAGATTTACAAAAAAAGGATGACCACATGAGCGTGGATCATCCTTTTTTATATTGTATCGTCATCGAAAATACTCTTGCGTCCTTGTAATTTCGCCAATTCCTTTTTTATACTTATCATTTCATCAAAGTACTGCTTTTTCAAATCGACCTGTTGTTCTTTGAGTTTCATAGCAAATGCATCATTCCGGCCAATTAAATTCAAAGAGGTATCAAGGTTAACGAGCTGAAAAATCTCTTCCAAACGGGCCGTTAATTCGCTGATTCTATTTTCTTTATATTCATCAATTTTTACCATTTCTAAATTTCTCCTTTCATATATTATAATCTATAATATGCCATTTGTAAACCATGAGATAATTGATGCTTAAGCCGCCTGTATGGACAAAGAATATCATAAATATTTATGGTTATTCCTTCCTTGGATTCTTTATTGGGTTTCAATAATTTGTAGTATATAAATTAGCTCCTTTTCCATTGAAATGATAATATTAAATTTTTTAAACAGGATCTAACTAAAATATGAAAGAAGTAAGTCGTAATTGATAATAACGGTTTTTTATAACATCATTCAAATGTTAGCCATGTATAGGAGAGGTATTATGATTGATGAAAGGATATTAAAGGACTAGAAAATATTTACTTCCGCTTCTGTCCCTGTATCTGAGTCAGTGACATGGCCATAGATAGAGCCGGACACAGAAGCACACTGATAACTGAATAAAACAGAAGAAAACATAGACTTTTCCTCATTTCTGTATTATAAATAGAGAAAACGGAAGAGGAGCCTAAAATATGTTCTATTATGAATATAAAGATGAAGGAGCGCGCGGAATTTCTATGAAGGATGAAAATAGGTGGGAAGTAGCATATATCAACTATTCCATTAATTCAGATATAATATACATAGATGGAATTGAACGAACTTCGTATGCAAGCAGAATATATGAATCAAAATATCATTTTGGCACTAATATTTTTAACCAATTGATAATTCATTTACAAGAGCAAGGCGTAATTATTAGCAAAATAGCTGGTTGGCTTTCGTATGCTGATATTTCTAATAATTGGAGAAAATCAATTCCATTTTATGCAGATTTTGTGAAATATATTGAGATACAATCCTTATCACTGGTTTTTCATCTGTATGATGAGGAGAATTATAAATCAGAAGTATTTCTTCCAGAGAACCGAATGGAACGCGAATTATTTCTTAATGATTTTATTCACAATCATCAAGAAACGGAGACTGGGGCTTCGTTTTCATATGATGTTTCCATAAAATAGAGAACAACTGAATCAAGCCAACTTGTTACATCCCTACAAGCTTTTAAATATTCTGCATATAAATTACTATTTGAGTGAACCGATCCATCGGAAAAATAATATTCTTTAATATCAGAATCATGCAAAAGATTTGCAAGCGCTATGTCGTTCCGTTTGTTTCGCAAGATTTCTTGCTTGGACATAGCATTCTTTATCCATGTAGAATTTTCTGTGTAGTGTGAACCCATAACATATATAAGAAAATCCGCCACTTCTTTTTTGTAGCTGATTAATTCATTATAGGCATTTTCGACTTTGTAAAATTCTGGTGCTGCAGAGTTGATAGATTTTTGCATATACATTATCCTTTTTATTTTTAGTATGGTCGAATCTTGACATCAAGGCAATAAACAGCTTCTATTTTATTCAGTTATCAATAACAATTGGTGAACAGTAGGGGGAAGACATTCTGATTAACGAGATGATATTAAGGACCAGATAATATTTGCTTTCGCTTCTGTCCCTGTATCTGAGTCAATGACAGGGCCATAGACAGAGCCGGCCATAGGAGAAACATACAGATTTCCCTGGTTAGTGAATCTAAGGTTTTCCATTCGTATTTGATAAAACTAACTAATATTGTTTGTTAAAAGCAAATATAGAAAGGATAGTGATTCTATTACGATTATTAGAACAGCCATTTTCTTCATAACATCTGGATCTTGATTTATTGAATTATATATAATAAAAAATAGAGGTAATACCACCTGCATAAGCGCGATCAAGATACATAATGTTTGATGAAACCATTTAAATCCTCTACTCATCATGTAGCCTCCTTATTCGTAAATTTATTAAACAATCATAGAGTATGCCACCTTTTTACTTTTAGTATGATAGAACCTTTTATGTTCAAAAAAAGGATTTGGAAAACGGTTGACAGCTGGTAGGTAGTGGCTGTTTTGCTTCATGAAGCAGCTCTGTTTCTGTGTCTAAACAAAACCAGGCAGAAGCGGACACGGAATGCAAATGAAAGCAGCAAAAAATTCCTTCATGAGTAGGATTGAAAATCAGAAGCTTCACAGATAACTTTTCCCCTGGCAGGAAGCATTCCCATTCATAAAAATTTGATTTGCTTTACAATCGAGTTGTTCACGATTACAATAAATAGAGAGGGGGAAAATATGGAGAAAATCATTAATATAGAAGATAAATTAGAAAAAAGGGTTAGAGCTCTGGAAGATAAACTTGAGTCAGTAGAAGAAACTTTTGACCAAACGCTGGCAAGGATTGGACTAATGCGAAACAACGGAAATCTGACCGAGGACGACTTATATGAAGCTATCAAAGCATTGAGTGCTCATCATATGGGTGAAGAATCCATTACAGAAGAGTTAATAAAATTAGACAAACAACTTGAGCGATATAAAGAAAAGGGCGAGTAAAAAATCTTGCTCTTTTTCGGTAGGATTAATTATTCTTGAGATAAATGAAACAGATAAAAGTGTCACACTCTGTTAAGTACGTTAATTGAAACTTAAAAGTTCCTTATAAAATGATAAAAGAATTGGTAGTTCTCGGTTGGTTGCATGATTTTAAATTTAAGGAAAAGAGAGCAAGGAATTCGATTGCTGAAAGTCAAACTCTGTTAAGTGCAAGAATTGAAATATATTTGCATGATATATTACTCGAGGTAAACAAACCACACTCTATTGAGAGCATATGTTGAAATACGGGTCTGCCACTTAACATCTTCTGCCTCACCAGTTGCACTCTGTTGAGTGCAAGAGTTGAAATGAAAATCTGGTTTTATATTGCTGTGATAAACTTCGTCGTACTCTATTGAGTGCGTGAGTTTAAATTCACAAACAGAAAAGAAGAAAACCGCAAGGGGATGTCGCACTCTATTGAGTGCATGAGTTGAAATAGTTTTTTTGTTGTGGATACCGCATGAGTTGAAATGACAAAGAAAGGTAGGGACCGATCTGAAAGCCTGAATCGCACTCTTCATGAGTGCGTAAGTTGAAATATTGAAATGCATCCTATAAAACCGTTGCACAGTGTCGCACTCTTTATGAGTACATGAGTTGAAATACGGGTCCGCCGCTTAACATCTTCTGCCTCACCAGTTGCACTCTATTAAGTGCGTGAGTTAAAATCGGCGCAAAAGAGTAAAACATATACGCTGATAAATACGAATATATGAATTAAAAAATGAAGCCCTGAAAGGACTTCATTTTTAATATCGTAAATTCATATCTCTGATTAGAAATTCTTGCTTCAATCCACGCTCTCGGTATATTGAATCCCTGGAACTCGCTGTTAAATTTAACCTCTTAAATAATTTGTGTTTGTGGTTTTAATGACATATATCGTATTTAGCAAGATACCTAACCACGTCTAAATGACCATTTTCAGAAGCCGAGCGAAGAGCATCGTCATCATCCGCGTGTAGATTAGCACCATGCTCTACGAGACACTTAACAACCTCTGAATGGCCATTTGAGGAAGCCCAACGAAGAGCATAGTCATCATCAACATGGATGTCAGCGCCATTCTCTACGAGGTACTTAACAACCTCTAAATGACCATTTTCAGAAGCATAACAGAGAGCTAAGTCATCAGAGGCATGGATGTCAGCACCATGCTCTACGAGGTACTTAACAATATCAAAATGCCCATTTTCAGAAGCACAACAAAGAGCTAAGTCATCAGAGGCGTGGATATCAGCTCCATGCTCTACCAGGTACTCAACAACAGACAAATGCCCACATGAAGAAGCCAATAAAATAGAAAAATCATTATTAGCATGAATATCGGCCCCTTTTTTAACAAACCACTTAACGATCTCTAGATGACCCTTTAGAGAAGCCAAACAAAGAGAGTTATCATTTCCAACATGAATATCGGCACCTTCTTTTACAAGCCACTTAACAACCTCTAAATGGCCATTTGAAGAAGCCTCATAAAGAGCATTGTCATTTAAAGCATGGATATCAGCACCTTGTTCAATAAGATGTTTAACAAGATCTAAAAGACCATTACTTGAAGCAAATCGAAAAGCATAGTCGTCATCAGCATGAAGATCTACCCCTTGTGTTGCAAGCCACTTAAAAGTATCAAGTGTCCAAAGATCTCTGATATCACTCAGAATAATTTGATGAGCTTTGTATTTTTTATTGACAGGAACAACTTCTTCTCCTTCAGGAATAGCTACAGTGGCTATTTTCGTTCCAGAATAACCAAAATTTAGAATATGTTTTTGGTTGGTAAAGAACAAGCCTCCACAATTATTTGGTGTAGAATCTAGCGGCTCACTATCAATGTTTAGTCCTTCATGGTACTGAAAACCATCATGATTTAAATCCTCTTTTAAAATTTTAAAATACATATTCTTTCTCCTTTTCGACTTGTTATAGGAGTAATATGTATATATATTTTTATTAACAAAAAAAATTTAAGATTGTAAAAGATAGAAACCATCTGCTCATTATTAAAAACTAAGGGAAGAGAAATTTAATTTCTCTTTAATAAAATTGGAGCTGATTCTGTCTCTGTGTATAAGCCAGAACCGAGGCAGGATAGCTTAAAACACGTTGATAGCTGATAGGGCAGGATATATTTGAAAAGCAAGATGAAATATCCATATATTCGTTCCCGTATCTGAATTAGAAAGAAGACAGAACTGGACACAGAATTATCGTTCATACTCTCTCTTCCACATGAAAATCATAACATACTATGTTTAAACATGTGGGAAGGAGAGAAAGTATATTTGAAAGAATTAATTGCCCATAGAAAACCAAATGGCGATGTTCAGCTATTAACAGAACATCTTATGCAAGTTGCAGTGTTAGCTGGATCATATCTTGAAAAAATCAATCTTAAAAATTGTGGTATAGTAGCCGGCCTGCTGCATGACGTAGGGAAAGCATCAATAAAGTGTCAGGAACACCTTACGAACTCGTCCAGTCAAATTGGATGTGGTCCGGATCATTCTACAGCTGGTGCGATCTATTTACTTAATAAAATCAGGAAATCAGCTGATCCGTATGAATTACTGACAATGCAGATTCTCGGGACTTGCATTATGGGACATCATAGTGGACTGTTGGATTTTGTTTCACCAAACGGTGATACTCCATTTTATGATAGACTAGATATTGCAGGAACTGATTATGAGATTACTTATGAACATGTAATCAAAAAAATTTCAGATTGGTTATATGAAAATGGTATAGATGAGTATTTTGGCCTGGCCGTCCAAGAGCTAAAAGAGATACTTAACAGGATTAAACAGGCAAAATTAAATATTCCATTTTCAATATCCATGACGACAAATATCATATTTTCTGCCCTTATCGATGCCGATCATTTTGATACTGCTAAATTTATGGATTCAAATGTAAAGCAGGAGGATTACGATATGGCTGAACTTTGGCCAACTTTGGAAAATGTACTTACTAAGAATGTGAGCAGCTTAAAAAGCGATTCCAAATTAGCAAACATACGAATGCAGATATCAAAGGAATGTTTCATAAGTGGAGAGAAAGGTACAGGAATTTATATACTTGATTCACCAACCGGATCGGGGAAAACCCTTTCGTCATTACGTTTTGCCATCAGGCATGCAATAAAAAAATCAAAGAGCAGGATATTCTATATTGCTCCTTATATTCAAATTGTTGATCAAAATGCTGAAGCTATACGAAAGGCATTAGACTTAAGGAAAAACAGTGATATTCTATTAGAAATACATTCAGAAAAAGATAAAGCCAACAATATACTGAGTCTACAAATGGATGCACCTTTAATAGCAACAACTATGGTGAGATTTCTAAATACCATATTTTCACGTGGAACGAGCAATAGACGAGGATTTCACAACATGACTAATTCAATTATTATATTTGATGAAATTCAAAATCTTGATGTGAAATTTACAGCAATGTTTAATGAAACTTGCAATTTCCTGACAAAAATTTGTAATACGACCATTGTAATGGCAACTGCAACACAGCCATCTGCAAATATGAAAGATATTCCAGAACTTAAATTAGAAAATTGCGCTTCATTAGCTGCTATAAACAAGGATATACAATCAGCTATGAAGAGAGTACATATAGAGAATAAATGTAAAATAGGTGGATATACAAAGAATGAAGTGAAAAACTTTATCTTGGATATATTCCATTCAAAAAGAAATATGGCTGTTATAGTGAATACAAAGCCGGCAGTAAAAAAAATATATGAAGCATTAAAAACAGAAATAGATACAGAAACGGAACTCATTACTTTATCACGAAATATTTGTCCAGAGCATAGAAAGAATATCATAAGAAAATTACATTATTATATTCAGACAAATAGGAAATTCATTGTGATATCAACCCAGCTCTTGGATGCAGGTATTGATATCAGCTTTAATACAGTAATCCGCTCATTAGCTGGGCTTGATTCAATCATACAAAGTGCAGGAAGATGCAACAGAAATTTTGAATATGGATTAGAAAATACATATATCATTAACCCAGAGTTTGATGATGTATCAAAAATAGATGTTATTTTGAAAAAAAAGAAAGCAACAGAACGTTTGCTATTAGCGGACCCTGAAGAATATGGGCAAGACCTATCATCAGCAAAAGCGATTGAACTGTTCTTTCAACAATATATAACAGAAAGTGGCTCCGTTTATATGAGATATCCCATTACAAACAAAGGGATTAACACAACTATATTTGACTGCCTATCTGGAAACAGAAACGGAATTGCAAATCTTAAATGTAAGAACAACCAAACAACGGTTGCCCCGATTATGACACAGGCACTCCATGCAGCAACGGAATCCTTTAAAGCGATTGATATTGAAGAAAAACAGATCATAGTAAGTTATGGAGATGGAATCTTATTATGTGATAAGCTAAGAAAGGCAACTAAACTTTCAGAAAAAATATGGTTATTAAAAAAACTGCAGCCATATACGATTCAAATTACTGATCAGGTCTACAATAGGTTTTTGGACAAAGGCTATTATGATAATGATTTGAAAGTACTGTTGGTGGATGGCAGATATTATAATAAATTGACTGGACTGACAATTAACTAAGAAGACAGGGAGACCTGTCTTTTTTTAATTCAAACATTTTTTGTATCTTGAAAAAAAGGCACATATTAAAAATGAAAAAAGAAGAAAAGGAGAGGTATATAGAAATTAGAATGAAGAAGGAAGGGAATATATATGAATCGTACAATAACGTTTGAAGCAGTCGGGATGCTGGCGCTGTTTACGGATCCACTAACAAAAATAGGTGGAGAGAAGATGAGTTATCCGGTTCCAACCTATAGTGCATTAGAAGGCCTTTGCGAATCGATTTATTGGAAACCGACTTTTTACTGGGTTATTGATAAAGTAAGAGTCATGAATAAAATTGCTACCTTCTCAATGGCCGTAAACCATATCTTTTATCATAAACCAGGACATGACAGGGCCATGATGACGTATTTACAAAACCCTAGATATCAAATAGAAGCACATATGGAATGGGATTTGTCCAGACCCGATTTAAAGAATGATAGGAACGTAAGAAAACATATGGAAATGGCAAAACGTGCTTTAAAAGTGGGAGGAAGAAGACAGACATACTTTGGTACAAGTGAATGTTCCTGCGATGTAGAGCCATGTGAGTTCGGAAATGATACAGGATATTATGACGATATAGAAGAGATTCCATTTGGATGTATGGTTCACAGTATTCAATATCCAAGGAATGGAAAGGATTCGGCTATACTTCTATGGACACCAGTAATGAAACATGGCGTGATTGAATTCATTCCACAAAAGGATTGCAAATTAAAGAAATCTATAGATCTTGCTCCATCAAAGAAATTTATTTTAAGTCAAAATGTTGAACCGATTGATAAGGTGGATATAAGAAGGGAGTTTGGTTTATGAATGTAATGAACGCCCTATGCCAGGCTTATAAGTATTTAGAGGAGTATCCGTTTGATTATGAGAACGGAAATTTATCTGATGTGCTTCTTCCGATTTCCCATACTTATCAAAATACAGAAATTGAGATAACAATCAACCCGGAAGGGAACCTGGTTGCAGCCTCTGTTGTAGGGAAAAACGACAGGGAAATTATCATCCCATGCACATCTGAATCTGCTTCAAGGACAGGAAGCCGGGCGGTTCCAAATCCGTTAGTAGATAAGCTTTCATATCTTGCTGGAGATTATCTTGATTTTTATCCTTCAGATAAAAAAGAAATTGTTGCTGAATTACATGATGTGTATATGGAAAACCTACACAAATGGAATTCTTCACGATATGCACATCCGAAGATAAAGCTCATTGAACAATATCTTGCAAAGAACCAGTTATGTAGAGATCTTGTTAAGTTCAAAATCTTAGAAGTAGATGAGACTGGAACAGCTAAAAAGTATGATAAGGCTTTTGTCCGTTTCATTGTTCTTAATAATACAATGACAGGTGAAGAAGCTGAACACACTTGGAGGAATAAATCTATTTACGACTCCTGGATTGATTATTATGCAAGCCAAAAAGCAAACGATGAAAAGGTTTTAAGCTATGTAAGTGGAACATATGATGCAAAAGCAGGAAAAGCACCGAAACGGATACGGAATGCTGCTGATAATGCAAAAATCATATCATCGAATGATACACAGGGGTTTACATATCTTGGCCGTTTTAAATCGGCAGATGATGCTGCCAGTATCGGATATGAGGATATGCAGCATATGCACAATGCATTGAGATATCTTATAAATAAACAGGGATTCAATATTGGTATGCTAAGCATTGTGGCCTGGGAAACACACAATATGAATATTCCAAATCCGATTGATAACAGTCTTGGAATACTTGGAGAAGATGATTTGTCTGAAATCGCAACAAATGAAGCATTTGCTAAAAAACTGGAGCTTGCGACAAAAGGATATAAGCAAAAATTGGAGCCAAATTCGGAAGTCAACATCATTGGTCTAAATTCGTTTGATTTAAAAGGGAGGATGTCAATCTCTTATTATGACTCCGTTTCCGGTTCTGATTATGTAGACAATATCATGAAGTGGCATAGAGACTGCTCATGGATGATGACTTATTTTTCGAATAAGAGAAAATGTCATTCCATATCTGCCCCAACCGCACTTGAGATTGCGAGAGTCATGCACGCTTCACAAGGAATGAAAGACACAAGTCCTTTGATTTATAACACAGTAAGCCGCATTATATCGACCATAATCAAAGGCGGACGTATTCCACAGGATATTGTAAAAACATGCGTGTGTAAAATCTCAAATCGAAATTCATTCAAAAATGATATGGAATATGCTCATGCATTAGAGATTGTCTGTGCAATAGTAAAGAAATACAGAAAGGATTATAGAGGTGAAGTATTAGAGATGTCTTTAGATAGAAACAAAACTGATCGAAGTTATCTGTATGGCCGATTGCTTGCAGTAGCCCAGAAAGCGGAAGAAGTCGCTATGTGGGCGAAGGGGACTCCATTAAACCATCCTACATCTGCAGAAAATCTAAGATATATGTTTAGCAGAAATCCGGAGCGGATGTGGCCTATTATTCATGAAAAAATAACCCCATATCTGAATATCCTGAAGAAGAAACATATTCACAAATATGAGAATGAATTAATGGAAATCCATACACTGCTGGATACAAATTGCAAGGAAAAAGGGATTTTGAACGAGCTTTACTTAATTGGTTATTATTGTGAGCTTATGGAACTTAACAAAACAAAGTGAATTCCACCTCCTCTAAAGAGGAGTGAGTTGAAATGACGGCCATGGCTTAAAACTTGCCGGAGCTGAATTTTAGCACTCTTTATGAGTGCGTGAGTTGAAATTTGTGCTTGTAATCCTGCCTATATTCTTCCAGACGTCGCACTCTATTGAGTGCGTGAGTTGTGAAAAAAACAAATAAGCAAATAAATACATAACGAGAAGGAAAAGAATAAAAAAGCTGAAGGAGAGAAAGAAAGTATGAGTGAATTAAATAAGATTGATTTTGCAATTGTAATGAGAGTTGATAAGGCACTTCCAAATGGTGATCCGGCAAATAACAATATGCCAAGAGAGGACTTTCAAGGATATGGGCTTATGACTGATGGATGCATTAAAAGAAAAATAAGGAATACATTATCCGATATGGGTTATCCGATTTTTGGACAGTCTGATGACCGGAAAGTGGATAAGTATAACAGCCTGTCAGAACGTTTCAAAGAAGAAATTCCTGCTGAAGTAAGAACTTCGATGGATGATACAATTCGTGCAATCTGCGAAAAATGGTTTGATGTTAGAGCTTTTGGCACTGTTTGTGCATTCAAAGTAGATGGTGAAAGCGTATCCACTAACGTCAAAGGAGCAGTGACGTTCCGGATTGCGAGAAGCATCGAACCAATTGATGTTATCCCTCTGCAGATTACGAAGAGTTTCAATGGTGAGAGCGTAGCAAAAGGTAAATCAAGCGATACCATGGGAATGAAATATGTGGTTGATGATGCCGTCTATGTATCATATGGATCTATTTCAGTAAATCAAGCAAACGAAAATGGATTTACAGAAGCGGATGCAGAAACGCTTAAAGAGGCAATTTTATATATGTTTGCTAATGATGCGTCAGCTGCACGCCCATCCGGAAGTATGGAAGTAGTGAACCTTGTATGGTGGAAACACAATTGCCCAGCGGGGAACCTTCCATCAGCGAAAGTTCACCGTTCATTGTCTGTAAAAAGAGAAGGAAATGATTATAAAATAGAAGTAAAAGAATTGGAAAATATCACTTGTGAAATCCTGGAAGGTAGATCTTAGTGCGAACCTTAAGTGTACATAAAAGTACAGGGATATTCGCACCAGATTTTCACATTTTTAGTAAAAAATAACTTCTTATGATATGATAAGTGCATGTGAATAGCAGTATTTTGTATGTATACATGGAACATCATCAAAATATTGCTGTCGCACTCTATTGAGTGCGTGAGTTGAAATCTGAATCTGAACTTCTGTTTCCAAAAGCTGGGATTCGTCGCACTCTATTGAGTGCGTGAGTTGAAATCAGCAGATCACGGAAAACAGAAGCGATAAGTCCCCGTCGCACTCTATTGAGTGCGTGAGTTGAAATCACTGATGGTCGTTGCTTGTGCTGTGGACGTGGTGTCGCACTCTATTGTGTATGTAAGAAAAAATTGAAATAAGCTCTCGATTGAGGGCTTTTTTTTAATACATTTTAGAATAAAGTTTTATAAAGAAATATTAGAATAACCTATCATTTAAACATAATAAAAGTAAAACAACTTATTTTAAGGAGTAAAAAATGATTATAGATAATCCAAGCTTCTACGAGCTAGATGATAAATTAAAAACAGGAAAAATAAATTTAGATATTGTAAAGGGTAATGATAATATAACCATACCTATACAAATATACAATGATACCCCATATACAGTAATTCAAATCGATAATATAAAGGGACAGGAAATTTTTATCAGTAAATATTTAAGGAATATGTATTGGGGAGAGAATATTACATATGTAGATACGACTTCCCCACTTAATTTTTATAGGGGATATGAATTATATGGATTGACCCATCAAAAAATAATAGAAATAGCTACGGATGATTTCATGGATACCTGTATTTTGGTTAAAAAAGAAATCCTAAAATCTGATTTAGCCTTTTTGGAAACACATTTAAAAATGGATCTTGATTTAGTAAGGGAATGCAAAAAGATAATTGAACATGCAGCATATAACAGTATGCTTGGGCAAACGGTGGCTGACATAGATTTAATTAAAAATATTGTTATTCCTTTTGGAAATGAATTAAGGATGTGTTTAAGCCAAAAAAGCTATGCAGAATTTAAAATGTTAGTAGATGATTTGTATATGAGCAAAAGATGTGATATGATTTCTATGAAATATTGGGAAAAGTATAGAAATGAGTTAGCATTAAGTGTGAAAATGCATATTAGAGGAAATTATGAAAAAATATAAGCTCTTTAATGAAGCGATGAGAAGTACCTTTGGAGATGGTTTTTATGCCAAGATTGGGCTCAATAAAGCAGAAAATTATGCTCAAGAACTAAGTTATGCAACAGGTGAGAAAATTTTGGATTATTATCAGGGGCATGGCTTTCTTATATCGGAAGTAATCGCAGCAACAGGATTCAAAGAACATAAAGCTATACTGACTAGTAGAATTGGGGAGTATAGCTGTCAAGTCATTCAAGTATCAGAACCACGTATACTCTATGATAAAAGCGTCTTAAAGGAATTAGATGAATATAGAGGACTAGAGTATCTAGAACCAACAAGGTTTATTTGCGATATAATAATAAATGGTAATCGTAAAATTGATTGTGGTTATAATATTGATGGAAGCAGACTTTATAAATCATTTGATCCATACGAAACAATAGATTTTCTTATGTATGATAAAAAATGGATAAACAAAGTCAACTTTGAAGAAATTGCAGAGTTTTGTGCAAAAGAAAATCAATTGGAATTTTTGAAATATCTAAATAAAATTGTTACAAATATTGATTTGACAAAAGCATTAGAAATTGCCCAATCAGTAAACAATAGAGAGATTGTTAATTACATTTTTCAATCAGATAGTGTGTATAGTATTATTCCTTCTTTACAATCTAGCAACATAAATATTTATGATAAATTTCAATTATCTTGCAAATTATTAAAAGAACCGATAAAAACAATTAAGAATATATCAGCTCATAATAAAATTGAAACAGAAAAATTTCCATTAGGGAGAAAAGATTATGAATTCACAGGAATACGATGATTTAACTTATAGACTAAATCTTTTAGAAGATTTACTATACTATAATCCGGTAAAATTTGTTATCTATATGAATAATACAATTGATGATATATATCCAGATAAGCGTCTACGGAATGATATGAATTACGATTATTCAGAATGTGTTGATTTGCTAAATGAGCTAAAAAAACACTTAAAACCAATCCTAATTACAGTAAAACTTGGAAACATAACAGATGAATGTGTTGACGTAATAGTAAATGCAGCAAATAATGAATTAAAAGGTGGGAGTGGGGTAGATGGAGCCATTCATAATGCTGCAGGATGGGATAAACTAGATGAAGCATGTAGGAAAATCGGATATTGCGAAACCGGAAAGGCCGTGATAACACCAGCTTTTGATATGAAGAATGTAAAATACATCATACATACAGTTGGTCCCTTTTGCTCTGCTCACTCGAGGTATATAGAAACCCCTACTGAATTGGAAATGACTCAGTTATATAATTGTTATTATAACAGTTTATGCCTTGCAGATGAATGGGAATGTGCAAAAATTAGTTTTCCATCAATTGCAACTGGAATATACGGCTTTCCTTTGGAATATGCACCTAAAATAGTCAAAAAAGCTATATCAGATTATGAAGAAAAAAACAAGCATATTAGGGAAATAAACATGGTATGTTTTGACGAAGAAACCAAATCGTTTTACGATAATGAGTTTTCAGTTATATCAGATTAATAAATCACATTATATTATTGTTACAGTCAGTTGGAGATAATCATTATCTCCAGAGAGTTTTTATCCTACAATATCCGATCTGGATTGACTTGTAATGTAAAAATATTTATGATAGTGTCCGAAACGAGAAGGATCTCAAAATGCAATACGCCAAGGAAGGCAAGAACGTCACAGTCTGTAGAGTCATGTCAAATTCTACAGATCAAAAAGTCAGAAACATTTTTATATAAAACTTGTCAATTTCTGGATTCCGGTTATAATAATAGTAGGGTAATCGAGAAAAAGAGATTGATATTATGAAGAAAAGATTATTAACTTTAGCAGCTGTCGGTTTAGCAGCAATGATGACTATGAGCGCTTATGTCTACGCTGCAACTCCACAGGAGGTTATCGGAAAGGCTCAGGGAAGCTACACTGCAGGAACAAATTCCGTATACGGCTCTAAGCTTAACCAGGATCAGTTGAATGCAGTAGCAAACGTTGCGTCAGATTTCGCAACAAATTATGTAAACAGTTCCATGGACAATGATGCAAAGATCCGCGCAGGATATAATTACATCAAGAACAACGTAACCTATGTAGACTGGAGAGAGACCAGCTATGCTAACACTGCATATGGTGCCTTGGTTGAGAAGAAAGCAGCATGCTCCGGCATGACAAGGGCTTTCGTCGCACTGATGGATGCCGTTGATGTGAAGGCATATTGGATTCATGCAACCGGCAATGATCACCAGTGGAATATGGTAGAGTTCAATGATGGATTCTACTTCATCGATATTGATGCCAATATTGCGTCTGGTGGGGAATTTATTTACAAAGCAGCAACACATCCGTATGCCTATGACACTGCAGCATATCCGGCAATCGGGTCCCATTCTGGGGCAAACACTTCTGGCACATCTTCTGTGGCTGAAGGTTGGAAGCAGGATGCAACTGGCTGGTGGTATCAGAATGCGGATGGCTCATATCCGGCAAATGCTTGGAAGCAGGTAAATGGTAAATGGTACTATTTTGAGGCAAATGGCTATATGGCAGCTAATAAATGGATCAATGGAACCTACTATGTAGGATCTGATGGTGCAATGCTGACAAATACCACGACTCCAGATGGTTACCAGGTAGGTGCAGACGGCGCTTGGGTTCCAACAGTCTCTCTTTCAGGTAAAACGGAAAGAGCCTCAATTGCTACAAATGCAACGCTTATGCTCAATAATGACGATTTACCATCTTATCAGAGAGAAAGCAGGAATGGAATTGAGTGTATCGTTATGGACAAAAATGCTATTTCATTTAGTTTTCCTAGCAACTACAATAGCTTAGATCCGAATGGTCATGAAATTTGGATTTATGGTGCAGTAATGAATAATGGAATTCCAACAGTTCTTGGAGAACCAATAAGATATAAATTCGAGTATGATAAAAAGTATTCGTTGGATTTTACTGGTACAAACAGAGATTCTAATTCTCTTGCGCAGTATTGTAATGCAAACAATATCATTATAGATATAAATATTGTTGATATGCAAGTTAACGCAATAGAAAATTCAACTGGACATAACTCGATAGAATTTTCTTGTGTGTATGCAAATGAAAATAGTGTTTTAAAAAAATAAAGAGACTCCTTCGGGAGTCTTTTTTATTTGCAATAAGGCCACTTAGAAGACCTCCTCATTGCATTGCCTGTTTTGATATGAATAGATAACCTTATTTTGTCGTGTTATTTACAGCCAACATTCTTCCATTTTTTACTCATTCATATTGCTCCTGCTTGGACAATCTGGATGAGTATTTGCGTTTGCAGGCAAGATAGAAGATAAGTGCCACATACTAAAAATATAAAAAAATAATGTAAAGGTGAGGATAAAAATGTTTGATATTAGAACAAAAAACAAAAAAAATAAATTGAATAACATATGTCTTAATGCAGAAAAACTACTTGAAAATGATAACGAGTTAGATACTCACACAATTTATATGATTATCAAAGCTTTAACGAATTTAGAATATAACAAAGAAATATATGATACTCTATCAAATGAAAAAAAACATAAGCCGGTTATCAAGTTCTATGATTTATTTCCAACTAGTGATTATTTATATAAAAAAGATGGCAAATCAATAACCTTTTTAGATATTATGTATTCTAATCAATTGCCTATATATGAAACTGTTAAATTAGGGTATGATCCTGTATATGCATGCCCATGGAATACAGAAAGATTAATAAACAATATGAATAACATTACAGGATTATGGAAACAAGATGAAAACCATGACCCTTTATTGTTTTTACCTTATGGAATTACAATCATTAATTCTGGTAATCATTCAGCAACCGTAGGTTATTTAAGAAATCAAGGCCAATTAAATGTTGATAAAGTTTACAATATCAGTGAAGTACACAGATATGTATATACTGATGGAATATACTATTATAGAAAATCAGATAATAGTATTTGTTCAAAGGTCAAAAATTTCAATTTTGCTATTATTTTTGCTTTAGGCGAACTTATATATAATAGCTCTAAAAAAATAAAATTTCATGGAATAGAGGTTAATTAGGGTTTTAAAAAACATAGAATTAGCATACGGGGAATGGATACGAAGTACACAGTAATATGAAACATATCAGAAAGAGCTCTCTTTTTGGAGAGCTTTTTCTGATATGTTGAATTATGAATTATTCACTTTTTACGGCTGAGATGGTTCCATTATTTCACAAACATAAACTATTTTTCCATTCATTTCTTTACATTCCCCGGTGTAACATATAAACAAATCCTTAGGCAAAATAAGTTCTTGTTCAATTTCTCTTTTACATGTTCTTATATTCATTGGATATATTGCATGTATCCCTTTAGGAATTATTAATTCTAACATATATCTTGTTTTAGTATATTCTGCATTATTGTTAATTTTATCATTTAACGTGACACTTAGGAAATCTCTTTTTAAATATGGTTGGCTTTTTCCTAGTTTGTATGGATATGGATTTATTATTTCATTTTTCTCTTCGGATGAAATGTATCGATATGCAATGAAATCTTCTGGCATTTTTGGAGCAAAGTATAATAACATTGTCAACTCGGTAGCGTATATTGACATTCTAAAACTTAAATCGTAACCATCATTCTTGTATATTCCCTTTCTCAAATACTCATTGATTTTAACACCACACTCTCCACAATACATTTCAATAGGAGAAGAAATTGAAATATATTCAACATTTCCATCTATTAACACTGGAAACATTTTCGCCTTACGTGAAATTTCGTTATTATACCACTTCGTCCATTCTTCAAATATATTTTCTAGTTGTTTAATATCCATTTTTACACCTCGCTGTTTTTAATAGTATGTTATTTTGTTAAAAAATGAATTAAGATTTCCTATGCTTAAACAGTCATACTAAGAATAAAAAGGAGTTAATCAATGACTGTTTTATTTTGGATTATGGTCGTGTTGACTGTGTTTTGGATTTTTTTCTTCATATCCCAGACTATGCTTTGGATGACAGAGGAAGAAGACCGTGTTTTTCCATGGATATTAGTTCCGATTGTGTGTTTTCATGTGCCAATTACAATTTTGCTTTATTTACTTATTAATTAAACAGTGTTACAATAATGAAAACAAAAAAGGAGAAAACGCCTTGATTGATCCCATTGTTATCATTATTATTACGAATCAAACCTATAAAAAAATAAAAGAAATATCAAATTATTATAATTCACTTCCAAAAATGGGCAAGTATAAAGTGAGTTTCTGTTATCGTTTAGGAAAGATGCATGAAATGGCTGCCAGCGCTGGATTTGGTTTTTCTAAAAATATTTGGGTTAACAATGAATGGGCGCGTCTTCTTATCCAAAATAAAGAGGAAAGTAATAATGCTTTTGAAATTACACTGGGTCATGAGCTGGCCCACAAGGATGGGGATTTTGCTATTTTGTTTTGGGAGCGTAAGAGCAAGCGCTACATTCATAAAGAAGATCGTAAGTTTGTAAATTGGGTTACAGAGGTTCATCATGATTATGCTGCTGCTGAAAAAATGGTGGAGTCAAGTAAGGAAAAGTTGATTGAATCTATCGAATATAAAATTGCTATGAAGCCTAACAATACGGATAGTACATCACATCCTTCATGGAAACAAAGAAAATCGTATGCAGAGATAGGAGCTTTTAATAGACAGCTTATCGATACTATTGCATTCAATACAGACTGTACTAATATTACTTTGATTGAGGAAGTTTCATGTTTTTATAAAGATATAATATTAATGGATTAGGTCCTATAAGAAGTGTTATTATTACATGGTAATGCTATTCAAGAGATGTTCAAGAGGCCTTTTTATTGAAAATCACATTATTGACTAATTTCATGTTATAATATCCTTATCTTAGACACCCACACAAGAAGGAGAGAGGATAATATGGACCGCACAATCTTAATAGTGATGTTTTTCTTAGTAGCCTATGGAATCATGGTTATTGGTTTTTTATCTAAATATCAGTAGAAAACCCCTACTTCTATAAGTAGGGGATGAATACCTTGTCACTCCTTAAAATTTCGGTCATAATAGTATCAGAAAGGAGGCAGCCAATGGAAAAAGCATTCAAATACAGAATTTATCCAAATAAGAAACAGAAACAAATTCTCGCAGAGACATTTGGCTGTGTCCGTTTTATCTATAATCACTACCTGAATAAACGCATTAAATTATACAAGTCTGATAAAGAATCATTTGGTTATTCAAAGTGCAGCCAGGATCTGACACAGCTCAAGAAACAGGAGGAATATGAATGGCTGAGGGACGTGGATTCCATTGCACTTCAGAGTTCTCTGAAGAATTTGGAAGCCGCGTTCAAAAACTACTTTGAACAGCCGGAAGCCGGCTTTCCAAAATTCAAATCAAAGAAGTGCAGAAAGCAGTCCTATACAACCAGGTCTACAAACGGAAACATAGCTGTCCTGGATAGGCATATCAAGCTTCCAAAACTGGGGAACGTCCGCACAAAAGTATCCCGGCCAATAGATGGCAGGATCCTGTCTGCGACCGTCAGCAGGACATCTGCTGGCAGGTATTATGTATCTATCTGCTGTACGGAAGTAGAGATGCCTGCATTTCCTGGAACAGGGAAGTGTGTAGGCATCGATGTTGGACTTGAAAGTTTCTGTGTATTTAGTGATGATTCCCAGCATATAGAAAATCCACGATATCTTAAAACAGGCTTAAAGAAACTGACTTCTCTTCAAAAAGCGCTGTCCCGAAAAACAAAGGGCAGCGCAAGGTATGAGAAGGCCAGGCTAAGGGTTGCAAGGAAACACGAGGAAATCCACAACATGCGTATCGATTTCCTTCAGAAACTCAGCACGGATATCGTAAAGGAATATGACATCATCTGTATAGAGGACCTTGATATTAAGAAGATGCTTAAAAACAGGGACATGGCATGTGCAGTCTCAGATGCGTCCTGGAGCGAATTCATCCGGATGATCAAATATAAAGCCGACTGGTATGGGAAAAAGGTCGTTGAAATCGACCGTTATTACCCATCCAGTCAGACCTGTTCCTGCTGCGGATCGGTTAATAAAGCGGTTAAGAGTCTATCCGTCAGAAAATGGACCTGCCCCACATGTGGTGCCGTCCATGACCGGGATGAGAATGCAGCAATAAATATCCTAAATGAAGGATTAAGAAAGATTTCTTAAATATAACATATAAAAGGGCTGGGATGGCCCTATCGTGGAGGGAAGGTAAGACTCCGTTTCTGATTCAGAATCCGAGCAGTCCCAGTGAAACGAGAATCCATTACTTCTATAAGTAGTGGTGGTTCAAAACACAAACATTGTCATTCAGTTGTTTCCTGCTCATAATATATCTACAGGGGAATGTATGTATGTCCATGCCTTTGGGAACGAATGTTCTTTTCCATATTGACATCTTTAAAAATCATGTTACAATAAAACTATCGAACAAATGTTTGGAGGAATAGTGATGTCTAAATACCATACAACTGAAATTACATGTCCCGTTTGTAATAAGCCTTATAAAATTGATATTTGGGATAGTATCAATGCCCAACTAAATCCAGAGAAAAAAAGAGATATACTTAAAAACGACATTTACAAAACAATTTGTCCATCCTGCAAAGCTGAGACTCATTGCATGTATGATTTTCTATACCATGACATGGAAAAAAAATATATGCTCAGCCTATATGATGATTACCCTATGGGATTAATAAATCCTTTAATAGAATCAGGGTATTCTCTCAGAAAAGTAGATGATATAAATCAGCTAATTGAAAAAATACGGATTTTTGATGCAGGATTAAATGATATTGTATTAGAAGTAATGAAAAAAATTCTTTCTAAAATCATGAATATAAGTGGCAACATGCTTTTTTGCCAAGTCGAAAAGGATGATTTTATATTTTGGGTATTAAAAGAAGAAAAAGCAATATCGGTTCCAAGTGCGATTTATGATTTGGCATTAAAAGATTGCACAAAAGAAGATTTGAAAGAATATCCAAGATTCATGGATGTTAACCAAGCTTATATAGAACAACTGATAAAGTAAGAAGCCAATATATCTGTCGCACTTTTTACTAAGTGTTAGTTAAAATATCCCATACATAATTTCTTTTGAAATATGGTCAAACTGCACTCTTTGCGAGTGCGTTGATTGAAATTATCCATAAATAAAATTAGCTACTTGCTTATGGTAACACTTTGTGTGAGAGTGTGTTAATTGAAAAAATAATATCTGCAACAGCCAAAAGCCGCATATACAGCATTCTACATGAAGGCCTTATTTTAACAAAACAAATGCGAATTCCCCCACCTATAAGGTTGTGAGATGAAACGTCAAAGTAATTTAACGGCAGTGGTGGGCGGAGCGAAGCGGTATCCCACACTGCCATGAGGTCAATCACGCATCTACATAGGATGCAGTCGCACTTCGACAATATACCGAGCGTGAGTTGAAACAAATAACGTCAAGTGATTGAGCAGCCATACTTTCCCTCTAAATAGGTATTAGCTCTTTTGTATCTTTCATAATATATACAAAAGATATAGGAGGGATATGAAATGGAAGCAACAGTATTGCTACGTCATGAGGTGAAATCAGTGGACGATTATTATGAGACACCAAGCCCAGTGTTCAGATATAATTCATTTTCAAATTTGCAACAAACAGCGATTTGTGGCGAAGTGAAGAAGGTTAATAAGATGAAAAATTTATCCTTTGTAAATTTGGATAATTTAGATTTATGAAATTTACATTAAAGTATAAGAATATCGACGTTCTTAAAATGGAACTATCCTTATATCCAGAAGGGATCCAGGTCCTTGATTTTATTGTTATAAACGAAAACCTGCTTCCAATGGGTCTGACTCCGTTTTTGCATACGAGTCATGATAAGACCATGCAATCATATTTACTGTCTGAGTGGCTGATGAAACGATCCATTCCGGACTATAGAATCAATATAGATGATTTTGTGCTGTCCATACATCATTTGCAACGCCATTTATTTGGAAGGATGAGTGGATATCAGCATACAGCCGCCTTATTATCCTACTTTTCATCCGGTTTTGATCATTATACGATTGAGCCTGAAAAGCGAGAACTAATATACTTTGGAAAACAAGATGGCCGGTTCATTAACCTATATAATCTGGAACCTAGAGGTCAACATATAACAAATGAGTGGAACATGGATCAAACGATTAATGAATATCTGTATAAACAAGTGGACCAAACCTATCCGTATATGGGCTGCTTTCCAACCGAATCTTTTACGATTCCTTCAGCCATGCCATCCTGGTGGCAAAAAAGTAAAGATCAGAAACTCCTGATTCAAAAATGTGATAGTACAAATGATAAAAGGAGAGCCAAAATCCTGTTAGGTCTATTAAATGACAATGGAATCACAGGAAAAAGGGAATTTGATGGAACTTATTTCGTCACAGATTTTACTGATATTTCCGAATATGATGTAACATGGCTTGGAGAGTTGATCCCGTACATTAATGATTCATCACAAATACGAAATCAATTAGAACTGATTATTGCAGGGGAAGAGAATAGTCATGTTGTAAAACATCTATTTTTACTGGATGAAAAAATGAAAACACAAGGGTATGATATCGGAATAAATGAGATGGGTATTGCACATGGCCAAAATAACCTTCTTCCAATTGTAATACTGTAATAGCTATATTTATAATGGAGTTGGGTTAAAAAATATATTTTTGTAGAACAGACACATGAAATAGCAAAAAAGCCAGGTCAATCTGGCTTTTTCAGACTGTAGACAAAATGGTTTCAGGGGCTATACCCTGAAACCATTTTGCTGTAATATCTCTAATTATGAAAACCATCTTTCTATAAAATAATGTATTAAGGGAGTTGTATTTCGCTCCCCATTTTTTCCGCCATTTCCATATCGCCATTTTCTTTAAATTCATGCACGCAAACAGGAGGTTTAGCTCCATTTTTATCTTGGCTATCCCTCGGTATTGCGTATAACGCATTCCATGCTTTTCTTTTGCATCGGCAAAGACTCGTTCAATTGTCTGCTTTCTCTGCTGATAGATTTCTTTTATTCCTTTGGTGTGACGGATCTCTTCTACCTGCTCCATATAGTTTTCCCAGACATGCCTTGTAATTACTTTTACATGATCTTTGCTTCCGGTACACTGACTTTGATATGGGCAGTCTTTACATTTCTTGCCGTCACTTTTGTATTCACGGTATCCCTCTCGATTTGTTGTTCGATAAGTCAATACCTGATGATTTGGGCATAAGTAGCAATCATAATATTCATCATAAACATACTCATATTTCTTAAAAAACCCTTTTTTGGTCATTGGACGTTTGTAAGGCATGACCGGTATTTTCTTATCCTCGATTAACTGTCTGGCAATGGCTGGTATCTTATATCCGGCATCCAGTACGTAATAGGTTGCACCTTCAATTATCTTCATCCGTTTATAGAGTTCCCAGAAAGAGGTACTGTCATGAACATTTCCAGCAGTGACTGTGAAGTCCAGAATATAATTATTTTTGTCACAACAGGTATTGGCAGAATACGCAAACACCTGCTTATGCTCTCCTTTATGAAACCAACCGCTGTCTGGGTCGGTCGTACTGACTTTTCTTTTTCCTTCTTCTGGAAGTACTTCTTTTTCCTTGTGTGGCTTTTTACCGTGAGCTTCCCGATCTTTTTTGATTTCTTCCTGCAACTCTTTTTCGTAATGTCGTGCCTCCTTCAAAAAGACCTGCTCTTCGTATTTATGGGAATTAGCATTTGCCTTGATGTGGGTTCCATCAATAAATACTTGTTCCATATCTAAAAATCCGCAGGCGTCGACTTCCGCAAGTACGCGGACAAATATTTTCTCGAATAATCCAGTTCCTTCAAAACGTCTGGAATAGTTCTTTCCGTAAGTAGAAAAGTGAGGAATCGATTCGTACATTCCATAACCCAGAAACCAGCGATAAGCAATATTTACTTCAATTTCCCGGATTGCCTGACGCATGGAAGGGATGCCAAAAATGTACTGCAGCATTGCGATTTTTACCAGGACAACGGGATCAATACTTTCACGGCCAAAGTCACTATATAACTCTTTTACTTCATCATAGATGAAACTAAAATCCATTGCATCCTCTATCTTACGAACAAGATGATTTTTAGGAACTAGTTCCTCTAAACTGACGATTTCCATTTGAGAACGCTCGGAATAATCCTTTTTCCCCATCATTGCCTGGCACCTGCCTTTTCTTTTGTAATTAATTTAATTATACCATTTAATATATGCAGAGAAAAGAAAAAGACAACCGCCCCCTTAGGAGGCTAGTTGTCTACAGCCTGAAAAAGCCAGGTCAATCTGGCTTTTTTGTATTGTGTTATATATATTACCATGCTTTTGATAAGTAGTGTTTTTTCATGACATACTGTATTTGTAAAATCACAGTATGAGCAATAAGAACAACTAAAAGAAAGAAGAAGGAGAAATTCATGAATAATCCAATTTTTGCAGAAGATGTTATTGGAACATTAAAGCTGCTCAGTAATAAAATTGATCCAGAATCAGAAAAATGGACAGGAGTTTGTCTGTTAGCCGCTGAACTTTTAGATATCTCAGAAGATTCCATATTGGAGATTTTGTCAGAAGATGCAAAGTAAGAGTGATGGTATAATACAAATAATATAGTAACTTAGAAGGAGATTAGATTTATGAAAAAGAAGTTTACTTTAGAAGTAATGTTTGGTGATGCTGATGCAGAAGATACATTTACATGTATATCCGATTTCAAAGAAGAAATAGATTTCTTGACATATTTTTTAGAAAATTTCAATTATGAATTAAGCCGCTTTTTTGATAGGCCAGATTTATTGGAAGATGAAAAAGACTATGAAAAGAAAAAAGAACGATTAATATCGGTTATTAACAAAATGGCGACCCTATGTAATGGCATGTTCCCTGATGATGACCCTAACAAATTAGTTATGTTGTCAAATGATGCTGATACGGAATCAATGTGCGATGTGTTATCAGAAATATTTGAGGTTCTTGGTGATTTTCAGGATTGGCACTTCTATCATATGGATTATTTTGCCCATCCTATCTCATATAATATCGAAGATATATCAGAAGCCACCGTACTCACAAGAGTAGAAGCTATTGCAATTTTGAAAGAAAAACTTGGTACAGATATTATCCTGGTCGATTAAACCAAGAAGTGGAAAGGAGAGTAAGAATGTTTGATTTATCAAATATTTTTAATAAAAATAGAAATAAAGCTGCTTTGACAAAAGATGAGCTTGCAGCCCTTCTGAAAACAACACCGGAGGCATTAAAGGCTTTTGAGAAGGCATATGAATTGCATTCAATGAAAGATGAAGATATGAGTGATAACCTGTTTGAAATCAATGCAAAACAAGCAGCTTCCTTTAATCATAAGGAGAATGCAGCGACAGTTTCAGATACGGAATTAGAAGAGCGTATTGTGAATGAATTATTAGCAAGGACTGTCGTTTACAGTTATGATGGAGCTAAAGCAGATGTGATCAGATTCCAGGAACATGGGGAATATCCACCTGTCACGGTATCTGATATTATGAGCCTTCCATACGAATGCCGTCCCCAGCTGACAGGCAGTCTTGTCCAGAAGGATATTGCCGAAGACAGTTCATCTGTTCTTTTGATGCAGTATAGGAACTTTTTAAATGAAACAAACCCACAGAAAAAGCAGCAGTGGTACAATATGTTCCGCCAGGGATTAGACATCCTTGATCTTGACCCTATTACATACGAAATATTAGGCATGAATCAGAATTCGATGGGACACTGGTTTCCAGCTCTTGTTGATGCGGTTAGTACTCAGGATTTTTTCATCTTACCGAAGACTAAAATCATGAAAGTTCCAATGTCACTTCTGCAGCAGACACGCATGGATTATAATCTTTTAACTCCAGCAACCATGCGTATTGTGGACAAATTCTGTGAAAAAGCATTCGAACTGGATCCCAAGCAGGAGTACTTCATAAAGACAGGAACCTATTCATCAAAATTCGATTTCAGGAATGCCCATGTTCAGGGGGAGAAAGAGGTGAAAGAACTTGGAGAGTATCTTCTTTTTATACAATTCCAGGCACAACAGATGGCAGCACCATTAAGCACGCCTTGTATTTATGGGGTATCTACAACGAATGAGTGGGTTGTCAGGGAATACATACCAGATAAAGAAAACAATCCATGTATCTATAAGGGATTGCCTCTACATACAGAATACCGGATATTTGTGGACTTCGACACAGATGAAATTATTGGTATAAATCCATACTGGGATCCGGAGGTAATGAAGCAGAGGTTTGGACACGAGGATGACGCAGATACACCTCATCAAATACACGATTATGTGATTTATCAAATGCATGAGCAGGTACTAATGGAGCGATATGAAAATAATAAGGCTCTAATACAGGAAAAGTTGGCAAAAATAATCCCATTGATTAATCTTTCTGGGCAATGGTCTGTTGATATCATGCAGAATGGTGATGAGTTCTATATTATAGACATGGCACTGGCATATAATTCCGCACTAAATAATTGTGTGTCAAAAGAAAAATTAAGAACAGTAAAAGAAGATTGGATTCCCCGTTTGCCAGAATAAAAAATGGTATGCCCTACATAAAGAGGTTTTATACCTCTTTTTTTGTTCCAAAACATAAATTCAAAGATCTTACATATTAAGAATGGGTAAACAGATACCTAGTTTTTGATAGATACCTTGTCACTTCTTAAAATTTCGGTCATAATAGTATCAGAATCAGAGGAGTAAATTATTGTTTTTGTACTCATACATCACTCTTTGCGAATGAGTGAGTTGAAATATTTAGCAGCCGCATTCTTGTGACTTCAGTCATTAGTTAGGCTGCTATTCCTTGTCATTTTGCAAATTTTCGCTCATAATATATCCATAAACCAGGAAAGGAGAGGCCTTATGAATATTACTTCTAGCTACGGAATTGAGATCAGGAACATGAACCGGATATTCAGGGAAACAGTAGGGATCTACCGTAAGGCCCTGGCCTTCCTGGTAGATGTTTATGACAGCGAATGGGACTGCCTATCGGCTATACTACAAAAGCAGAAACGTTTCAATACAGCAGAGCATCTGATTCATTCCACTAAAACAAATACGGCTGTTTATGATTTTGATGACCGGTTTTATAAGATTCCGTCTTATTTAAGACGGGATCTGGTGAATACGGCGTTAGGAATTGTATCCAGCTACAAAAGCAGCTTAAAGAACTGGGAAGCCTCCGGCCGTGTTGGTTCCAGGCCACGTCTTCAGACAAATCATTTTCAGATGCCGGTGTTCTTTCGGGATAACATGTACCAGGAAACAGAATCTGATACAGTATGCAGGCTGAAGCTGTTCCACGAAAACGACTGGATTTGGTTCACAGTAAACTTAAAGAAGACAGATGTAAATTATCTAAGGAAGTACTGGAGCCATGCAGCAGCATCTGCTCCCAGACTGGAGAAGCGTCATAAACGGTATTTTTTGAGATTTTCCTATGAAGAAAACGTAACACTTTCAAAGGCTCCGGTGAAAGACCAGACGATATGTGCGGTGGATCTTGGGATCAACACTGATGCGGTATGTTCAATCATGCGTCCGGATGGAACTGTCGCTGCAAGGAGGTTCATTAACCTTGCAGCTGAAAAAGACCATCTGTATCATGTATTAAACCGCATCCGGAAGTTCCAGAGACAGCATGGATCAAAAAACAGCCATGGTTTCTGGGAGTATGCGAAGCGTTTAAATGAGGAGCAAGCGAAAACAACAGCAAATAAGATTGTCTCATTTGCTGCCGCTCATTTTGCGGATGTCATCGTATTTGAGTACCTTGATACGAAGGGTAAAAAGCATGGGTCAAAGAAACAGAAACTCCATATGTGGCGTAAGAACTACATACAGAAGGCAGCAGAACACAAAGCCCACCGGGCCGGAATCCGCATAGCCAGAGTGAATGCCAGGTATACCAGCCAGCTGGCCTATGACGGTTCCGGTGAAGTGGAACGGGACGAACATGATAATCGATGGTGCACATTCAAAAACGGAAAAAGCTACAACTGCGACCTGTCAGCCAGCTATAACATAGGAGCAAGATATTTTATAAGAGAACTATTAAAACCTGTTTCTGCGAAGAAACAGTCCCTGCTTCTGGCAAAAGTTCCAGAAGCCGGGCGTAGAACTACCTGTACGTTAGACACGCTAAGGAAAGTCTCTGACTTCCTTGCTGTGTCTTAGTACAGTGCACTTAATCTGCAGTTAACCCGGATGTGGTGGAGTACCTTCAGGTGCAAAAGCTAAGTCCAGGCCGTATCTGCAGAAAAGAAATCCAGCTGGATTAAATCAGCTGGAAGCTCGTGACTTTAGTCATGAGTAGTTCACTTTAAAGATTGATGTAGAAAAAAGAATGGAGAGTAAAGGACGGTACAATCTTAATACATACATATATTTAAATACCAGCATCCGGAGGAACAAAGTGAAGAGCTTGCTCTTTATAAAGCAAGTGAATTGAAATCGGATTACTTATACGAATTTAATGAAATGTGGCTGGTCGCATTCAGTATAAGTACATAGTTTAAAATAATCCACACAGCCATCGCAGGATATGACTTAAACATTGCACTATATGGAGTGTGTGAGTTGAAAGGATAGTTTCTGTCCCACATTCAGGATGTAAAATCGCACTCTTATTGAGTACCTGAATTGTAACTCGCTTTTTATGTTCACAGGAATAATAGTAATAGTAGCACTCTGTTGAGTGCATGATTTAAAATTATGATGTGATTACGGATTTCTTTTAGGTAAAACAGCACTCTTTATGAGTGCATGAGTTTAAATAAAGTTTAGATATAGATGTAATAAGAGCGATAAGTGAGTTAAAATCCTATATAATATATAATCTGCTGTTACTACATGCGTCGCACGCTATTGTGTGAATTAGAATCGGATTACTTATACAGATTTAAAAATAGATGATAAAAACCAGATTGTAGATCACATGAAGAGCCTAGAAGTAGGCTCTTTTTCTGTGCCTGTGTTTGTATTAGTGATAGGGTCAAAGACAGAGCCAGGCACAGAAGCACACTAGTAACTGAATAAAGTAAAAGAAAACGTAGACTTTTTCCAGTTCATGTATTATAAATAAAGAAAAACAGAAACGGAGTAAGTTTATGTGGAGACATAATGAAATTGACTATACTCAAATTGTAAATTTCACTGATGAAAAAAGATATGTTCCATTTAAAATCCAATTATATGAAAATGGAAAAATAGATGGAGAGATTGAAATCCAAAGAGAAAAGATATATGATGACTATCCAATCCCCATGGTTATCATGATAAGGAACGGCTCACGGTTGGATTTCAAAATTGAAAATTATAATGGCTATTACGGCAACATAGAAAACATTCATACAGGGATAGAAAATGTAGGAATTGGAAGCCTTATGTTTGATATCATGTATGGATATTTACTGGCTAAAAGCAAAAAGGACAACTTTAAAATAGAATCAATTACTGGGACCTTATCTCAACACCATCATGATTCAGGAGACTGGTTAAAATCAATTCCTTTTTATATAAAGCAAGCTTATAGACATGATTTTGTAATAGAATTTACATATGGTGATACAAGTACAAAGTTAACGAAAGACTCGCACCCTCAATACATGAATAGAGAGAATGCGAGAGTATATGCCGAATTCCTTATGAATGAAACTAAAACAGCTAATTTTTCAATAAACATTAGCAAAACCAGTAATGAAGTTCCTGATCAATAAGTACTGATTCGATTATGTTAATATCTACAATATTAAGTAGGTCCATAGTAGCAGGTATGATGTTACTATCCTTATCAATATGGACAATATTATTATAGATTTCTAAATAAGATTTTAAGTCACGCCCCACAATAAGCCGATAGCCATTCTGAAAAAATAATACTTTTAATTTAGTGTTAGACAGTTCTTGCAAATAAATATGATTATTATGATAGACCGGATGCTCTAATGGATCTAAAATAATTGTTTCTAGAATGTCAATGGTAAAATAACAATGAAATGATAGGGAGTTATAACGTGTATTTACCCAGATATCTTCCTTTATATTGATTGGAATGTTAGTTTTATCAGCATCTTCCAACATAATAGGAAGATTAAATTGATAATTTTTCCATTTCTGATCAGGAGTGTTCGTGATAAAGATAGAATTAAACTCAGCATTATCTGTTTTAACATCAAATTTCAAAAAATATAGTAACTTGCCCATATAACAAACTCCTTTTAGTTTTAATATGAATGAAATCTTACCGAATGAAATTCGTTTATTCATAGTATGTTGGGATAATTTCATAAGGATTACATGAAGAGCCTAGAAGTAGGCTCTTTTTCTGTGCCTTTTTGCCAGGATTGGGCATGTCACAAAAAAAACATGCATTCTTTTGATGTTGAAGTTATTTAGTAGAAGATAATCTGACATATTTATAGGAGAACTCGATAAAAATTAAGGAGGTAACAATGAAGATAGATAATATAAAAAAGAATTTATTAAAACATAAGAGAGGTGTTGCTTTAGGATTAGCTATTTTAATGGGAGGAATGACGATTCTTCCATCATATCTAAATACTTACGCTCTCGAAAGTGCTACAGGAACCAATAATCTTGGCGACTATTGGGTAGGAGGTCCTGCAACATACTACGGTAAAGCGGATAGAAATCATTTATACATGTTAGCTGTTAATGGTCGCTCCTCTGTTTGTCTTGATCCTTCTTTAAGATTACATAGAGGTGATCTTGGAAATACAACAAAATATTATTTCGATCCTTGGACATCTCCTACTAATTTAACCAGAGAAGAAGGCCTGTTTTTGGCATATGCATATATCATGGCAGGTGGTGGAAATGGTAAACCTATGAATTATGGGCCTTATTATATACTATGCCAGATGCTTTGCTGGAGAATCGAATCAGGTCCATTTACTATCGATGATTTTGATGAGTGGATTGAGACGACTAGACCTATAATTCAAAACCATATTACAAATGATGGCAGAATGAGGGAATATACACTAGCTGCACTTGAAAATTATGCTGATAATGTAAAACGACAAATGAAAGCAGAATCAGTTGCTGACTTCATGTCAAAATGGCCATCTGATGCTCCGGTTCAAGAATTGGACTATAATGAAGAAAAAGGTATATGGGAAAAGGATTTTGAACTAATTGACTACCTCGAAGCTGTAGAGACCGGTTATGATCAGGTATGGATGCAGTATTTCCTCGATTGGGATAAAGCACCTGCAAGGGTTGGACTAGAAGGAAAATTAAAAATGGAACACATGTGTGATGGAGGGAGAAACTGGGTTCATGTGGAGTTTAATGGAGATATTGAAGAATTAAAGGCCGTTGGTCCAATTGAATTCCATTTTGATCCAATCGAGCATAAAGATGGTTTTGAAAATACATTTTCTCCTACTGCACTTGATATATGGGATCCGCAAAGAGGGGATGTACAACATATGTTCATGGGAGTTGATTATACAGACTGGACCGTTTATATGACTTTTGGAGGTGAAAAAAAACCAACTCCTGGTGAAGGTTCATATACTGTGACAGTAAACACACATCAACATGATGAAACCTTTACATCAAACTACAACATTGAGCTTTATAAGTATGACTTTGAAACAGGAAAGCCACTCCAGAATTCAACCTTTGAAATCCTGGAAAGAATGGATACAAACCAATTTGATGATTCCGTAAACCATAACGGAGGTAATCCAGATGGTATACTTCCTCTCGATGACCTTGAATATGACAAATTCAGCAAGACAAAAGTAAGTACAGATAAACCAACTGATGACTGGAAGGTCTGTTCAGAGGAGACAACGGATGCAAACGGTAAGATAGAGCATAAAGATGTCTTCAAGTATGATTTCAGTGCCATTTATTGTGATGGACATCCGGATCCTGAGATTGAAGATATTGAGTGTGACCATGATGAAGAGGATGACTGTGACTGTGATGAAAAACAGGCCGAATTGGAAGCTGCTGCCTGGGAAGCATGGCAACAGGCTGTTGATAAATGTGAGGAAACATCTAATTTCCATTCAATTAATGAAGGAGAAGCAAAGGAAGCCTGTGAGGCATACCGAAATAAAGTTTGGGATGCATTCATAAACCTCGAGTATCAGTATACGGCAAGGGAGAAAACCGCAAGGGATGGTTATATCCTGCATGACCTGCATAATGATGACAACAAAGTGGAAACCGTTGTTTTCAGTTCTTCCGAAACAGAAGATGATTCAAAAGCAACTGGTAAATTTGATGGAAATGTAGATAAGCGGGCCAATGGAAACGGAATTGGAAGCAGGAAGAACCTCGCCAGTGCAGTGGCATTGGTACAGTATGCATCCAGTACAACCGACACGGATTTTGCTCCAGTCAACCCTGTGACAAAATCATCGAATAATGTCATGCTGGTCCAGTCTTCCGGGATTGATCCAACTGAGACGCTGCCAGAAGAAACACAGGAAACTATTGCAGATAAAGATGACAAAGATAATGAAACCTCCGTTTCTGAGTCTGTCCCTGAATCCGCATCTGAAAATACAGAAATGACCACGACTGAAACCGAGAAAGAAAGCGAAAAAGAAACGGTCCACACAACTGAGGAATCAGTGAAGGAGTCGAAGGAAGATATCAAAGAGACAGAAAAGCCAACTGCAGCTGAAAAAGAAACAGAAGACTTTGAGTTCATTGATGAAGATGACATGCTTGCAACCCCTTCCAATGCATCCATTACATTTAGCGAAATCGGAAACGGAACCAGCCTGATGAAGTCGGATGATGACGATGATGAAGGTGGTGGAGAGTATCCAATTGAAGCAGTATGGAATGGAGTAACATGGGATTTCAGCGGGGATCCACCAGATCCTTTAAGCAGTGAGATTGATGACGTGCCATATAACGATTATGAACATGATTATGTTGGCCATGTCTTCCAGGTATATGATCACCGGACAGAAGGTGAGGTCCATATCAACAAACGTGATTTTGAACTCTTAAAGGGAGAGGAAAAGAGTGATGTATATAAGAGTGAAGGAGATACCCAGGGGGATGGGACTCTGGAAGGTGCTGTATATGGACTGTTTGCAGCAGAGAACATCAATCATCCGGATGGAAAGAGCGGCGTGGTTTATTCTGCCGGTGAATTAGTTGCCAAGGCAACCACGGATGAAAATGGGGACGCTTCCTTTATCACAATCACGGAAGCACCAGCCAATAACCTTGAAAACCTCTATACCCATGCATATACTACAGAACTGATGAATAATGGGATCAATATTGATGAAAGGACCTACCAGGATAACCTTGGAAATAACGGTGATGAATGGATTGGCCGCCCACTTATCTTAGGAAAATACTATATCCAGGAGCTTGGCCGAAGCGAGGGATATGAACTGTCGGTGACAGGTATTAACAAGGATGCAACGAACTATCCAATTGCAGAAGTCTCCTTTGATCAGTTCGGTTCTGCAACATTCGGAGGTTATAAAGCAGATGAGCAGTATGGAGATAACCAGGATGACAACTTAAGGTTCGACGTGACATATCAGGGAACAAAAGAAGGATATGACATGATAGCTACCGGATATCCAGCAGGAACAAAATTCTATAAGGAAGAGAAAGTCACAACTCCTGTTACAGAAGAAGTAGTGGTTGGTACTCATATCGAAATAACCAATGTTCCTATCCTGGCTGATGGCGGGGAACTTAAAAAGGATGAGAATGGAGCAAACATCCCGCTTTTGGATGGTAACGGGAACCAGGTATACGGAACAGAGCCAACAACCGGATATTATTATCCACTTCAGAGACATAACGTGTACCCGAATGGCACAGCCAATCCATCCGACACAGGAAAATATAATTCTGGGACAATCGACTTGGATTACATCAAGTCAGAAGGCCAGGGCATGCTGAAACAGCTTGGATATACAAAGAGTAAGAACACCGATGCAATGCCATGGCTGAAGGTGAACGTCAGTGGTGGGACGAATGGTGAGATCATTGAAAACCTGATTAACGAACTGCGTGATTACAGCCAGTTCTATGACAGCTACATCATAGACGAGGTGAAAAAATCAGGAAGCGGATATGAATTCATCATCAGATACGGATACGTTTATAAAACAGCAGCCACTTATATCGATAGCGATGGAATGCTGTATGTGAGAAAGACATGTACAAATGTATTGAAAGATGGTACAGAGGTAAATGGATATTACTACATACCATATACTCCGGACGATTACGAAGTTTCCGGAAACTCGTTCAAAATCCAGAATAAGGAATTGAAAGGGAAAGCCGTATATGGGACTGATTACAATATCGACTATGTATATTCTCCACTATACGAGACCTATGCAGCTGGGGAGCAGAAATATGGCCTGATGCTGCAGGCAGATGGAAGCTTCCAATACGGACCATTATTCGAAACGAAAAAAGTGGAAGATAAACAGACCATCACCTATGATACGGAAGATTATAAGCTGACTGAGATACCAGCTACCTATAAAGATGGTATCTATACGGTCCATATTGATACAAGCGACATTGACTGGAGCACGACTGACACACAGACAGCCTCATATCGGGTCGTATTCCCCAATGATATGGATAAGAATGAAATCCGTGATAAATCTTCCATTTCCGTATCATCGACGAAGACTTTAGTGGAAGCCGGCAGTTATGTTGAATTTGTGACTTTGGACTATATCAAGCAATATGATATCTACAGCGATGCGGGAACACGCATAAAGCCAATCATCGTACGGGAAAGACCAATCAAACAGAAGATAAAGGTGAATAAGGACATCCTGACGAATCCAGATGGAAGCTATGAAGGAAACACATATGGCGATGTCATGAAGGAAGACGAATTTGTCGGTAAAAATGCAGATGGAACAAACGCGGCGAATGCACTGGATAATTTCCGGTTTAAGATTTACATGAAATCCAACCTCGAACGTTTATACAGGGATGAAGATGGAAACATTACATGGGTGGATAACAGAGGCGATGAGATAGCTGACACGAATGATGGAATATTGGAATATACAAGAAGATTCCCTACATCGGAAATCACAGGTGACATGAACAACAGGCTTGTGGAAAAATTATTTACCAAAGTACCTCACAACCTGGTATCAATGATCACAAGTCCAATTGCCAACAATGTGGATGATACTTCAATCATAGCAAATGCATCCCTTTACAATTACAGCGAAGGATTCATAAACGAGGATCAGAATGCCGGATATACACGAATACTGGAGACAATCCCTAAGGTCATCGAGGATGGTGCTGGTAAGACAAGGACGGTGAACGGGTACAATTACGAAAAGTTCTTCGATGCCATGAATGTAGCTAATACGGATAAATGGGATGATGACATGCACACGACATTCACAGGAACGTCCATGAATAACTACCCTGGGCAGCATTGGTATGAAACCTTCTACGAGAAATTCCAGAAGGATGATGCAGACGATGCTCCTGACAACACGGATGGAATTGACAAAGATGGAACCGCAGGCGGAGACCGGGATAAATCATTCAAACCCTTTGCCTGGATAAGGGAACATATCTTCAAACAGAGCGGAGAAGAGAAAGATTATTATAATGGCACTGCCAATAACGATTATATTGAGAACATCATCAATACATCAGACTATGCACGTGCGAATGCAGAGGCTTCTGATGCAGTAAGACAGTTTGCGATTGACTGGTATCTGAAGGATGAAGTTGCTAAGCTGGTAGAATTGAATGCAGCAAATGAAAATCAGGCAAAAACAGACGGGCTCAACTATTCGGACGAAGTATATGATGAAGCCCTGTTCAACGCAATTGCAAAGTCATATAATTACTTGAAGCCATTCTATACATATGATCTTGATGAGATCTATGCAATACAGTGGGATGGCTCTGATGAAGATGGCGGAAGTGATAAAGACAAGACCACACTATCAGTAGATGTTGCGGAAAAAGATGGGGATACAATCGATAACTACTATGGGATCTCGACTTACCTGCCATATGGTGTGTATGTGACAGTAGAACAGCAGCCTTACAGTGAGGAACTTGGTGATTTTGCAAACAAGCACTATAAGATCGATTCACCAAAGGAACTAATATTGCCGGCTGTATATAAGGATGGAACAGACAACTATGATGATACCTATAAGTACGATGCAGCAATGACTTCTGACCAGGCCCAGGAAAAGTTCAATATCCGGTTTGGGGAAGAGACACATATCATAGAGGCACATAATGATAACGGGGATTTTGAGGTATACAAATATGGACTGGACGTGGATTCCCTTCTGACAAACTTCAAGATCACACAGAGCGAATTTGGACCATACAAAGATTCCTATAATGATGTAGGCATATTTAATGAAGGACATATAAACCCCTATTACTTGAACCAGGACGCAGGAGGAAAAGGTAAGTCTGGTACGGAAGATGTATCTACATATTACCATTATTCATCCGTTTCTGAAGACAACGGGACTGCAAATAATGTATTATATCCGAATGGACCTGATAAGGATGACAACAACCCTTCCGGATTCTATTTCGATGATAACGTCAATACGAGGACAGGAGAGCATACAGCGTACGAGGGAAAATATTCAGCAGCGCTTGTTCCATGGACCATCACAGAACCAGCAGATGGAAAGGCTGATACGTTTTCGGGTTATGCAACCATGAACTTCAGGAATACATTCTATCTGACGAAACTGCGCCTTGAAAAGCTGGATTCGGAAACTGGTGAGAACATCCTGCATGATGATGCCATCTTTGCAATTTATGGGGCTGAACGATATACCTCAACCGTGGATATTAAGGAAGCAATCGCAACAGGTATCTATGGAGATAATCCAAATGACTATCCTGAAATCGGAGATGTAAAGGTATACACAAAGGACACAACCATTATGGGAAGCAAGGAATTCCTGGAAGCAATGAAAGCAACGAATATCCAGACAGCCAGAAGAGCCGGAGCGGGAGAGCTATACAGTGGAGTCGTATCAGCTGGAACACCTATCTGTAAGGAAGATGACCAGATCCTGTTGACGGACCTTGGGACGATTAAGGATGGATTGATTTATAAGAATGGGGAAGGCAATAAAACAGGAACATTTGCGGCTTTCTCCACACTGAATGACCTGCTTGTTGTTGATGAAGACGGGAATGGAAAAGTTTATGCTGACCAGGATACAGGATATGTGATAACTCCGGCTCCAATCGGTGCAGGAACATATGTACTGGCAGAAATGAAAGCACCTACTGGATATGTAAGAACGGATCCGGTCGCAGTCGAGGTTTATTCCGATTCAGTAGAATACTACAAGGATGGTGATCGGTTCTCAAAGGTTCCGGCAACCGTCTATACGGAAAACATAATAAAATAAGTCCAGAAGGCAAAAGGAACGAGGTATCATCCCTTGTTCCTTTTTCTGTTTTTGTTGGTACGAGAATCGTGACATAATTCCAGTATCAAAGATAATTGGAGGATGTGAAGATGAAAAAAGAGAATTTTGTTCTGGCAATTGCGAAAGAAATAAAAGAAGATTTGACATCAAGCCGTTATTCACTAAAAGAAAAAATATGTAATGCAGCGGTGTGGACATTTGGTGTATCGTTGATATTCATCGTTATCACAATGATCATCATAAAAATCATATACCTATTACCTGTTGCCGTTATAGGAACATTCTTTACTATTTTAGCAGGTGCTTCAGCCATTGTTGTTAAAATAACAGAAGACTGATGGACAGGCTGGTAGCAGAAGGAAGACTTGGTCTTCCTTTTTTTGTAACGGAAAAGGGAGAGCAGAAAGATCGGTCTTGTTATTGCATGGAAAAACAGTTATAATTATAAAAAAGGAACATATCAATTAAGATAACCGAACATTGGAGAAGCTGCTCCATGTCAAAATTCCATGGAGTAAACATATTGCTTCCTGTTTATATAGATTATACCATACGGATTAGGAGGTAATATCATGGTTGAAAAATCCAACCAGAACAACAATTTAGGCAATACGCTGCAAAGCGCTGATGCCGGCGCTAAATATGATGCAGTCTGCAAGTGCATATTAAAGGAACGAGCTGTGTTAGCCCGTATCCTTAAGGACACTGTATCGGAATATGCGGATTGCAGCATTGATGACATCGCAAATAAATATATAGAGCCAGAAAGCATCCGGTCTGACATTCCTGTATCACGTAATATAAGCAACATTAAGGGACTATCGGAGGAAGATGCAACTGTAAACGAAGGGACCATAAGATTTGACGTGAAATTTATGGCAAAAAGCCCCGGAGATGATGGAGAATCCCTGATTAACCTTTATATTGATGTAGAAGCACAAAAAAAGTATAGTGTAGGATATCCGCTGGAAAAAAGGGCTGATTATTACTGTGCAAGGATGTTGAGTTCTCAGATAGGTGACATCACGGAAAAAGTAGATTATAATGTCTTAGATAAAGTATATTCTATCTGGATCTGTTTTGATGTACCGGATTATGCAGCCAACACCGTTTCAAAATACCATTTTGTTAAGGAAGATATACTGGGAAGTTTTACGAAAATAAAAAAATCTGATTATGACCTGATGGAGACAATCATAATAAGATTATCAAAAGAAGACTCCAAAACTGGCAACAATTTACTTGATTTACTTCATGGATTATTCGGGAATCTGGAATACAATGAAAAAATATCAAGGTTAACAGAATTAGGGTTGGATGTGGACTTAGTAAAGGAGGAAATGGTGCATATGTGTAATTTAAGCGAACGTATACTCGAGCGTGGAGTTGAACAAGGTATTGAACAAGGTATTGAACAAGGACAGTTTAAGCTGGTTATGAAAATGTATAAAAAAGGTACATCAGTCCAACAGATATCTGAACTGACGGATATCCAACAAGAACAGATTGAAGAGTGGATTCAATCTGCTGAAAAAGAGAAGCTGTAATGTTCCCACGAAACAAACAGCGAGAATCCCCCTCCATAGATGGAAGGAGGGTTGAAATGCCAAAAATAAGCTTAACGGCGGTGTGGGCGGAGTAAAATCGGATCCCACACTGGCAGGGGGTCAAGCGGCGCATTTATAAGATATAGTCGCACTCCGTGAAATAGCCGAGCGTGGATTAAAATGATACTACAGATGAGTCTGTATAAATGAAAAGGTGCCTGCTGGCACCTTTTATTTTGTGGATGGTTTTAAGAAAGACCTAAGCAGCGTAAGCAATAACCAGATTCCAGTCGCATATTTCCATGAGAACTGGAGCCCGAAACAGACGGTTATTAACTTGATGATGCCGCATGTGATAATCCAGCTGAATGCATTACACAGAACCGCAATACCGATAACAGCTAAGAATGCTAAAACAGTCGTAACATAGTTTTTGTACAAAAACAGATACCATTTCATTTTTTTTGCAGCATTGACTCTGAATTTTGCAATTACCAGTCTGTAATCATCAAAAAAGTCTTTTACGTTGTTAATCATAATACTCCTCCAATCAAAAACTCCAATCATCTTTTATCAAAAACAGTATGTTAGATAAAACATGCCAATAAATTCATATGCAATCCGTTTCCGTCTCTGTTTCCACTAATCCTTTGTGGTTGAACCATATACGTCCCCGGAATTCCTGAAGAACAACCCGGATTTTTTCGAACGCATGATGGAACATGTAAATGTGCTCCAAACACAATTTTAGCATCCGTATACTGGATGCAAAAAACCAGGCTTTCGACCTGGTTTTTTTGTTGGGTAATTGGATAGTGTCCCCCTATTCATTTGTATCAACATTTCAATCCTTTCCATAAAATATTATGGTTGGATTTCCGTACGAAGTCAATGTTCTTCGTCTTTACTGTGTATCCAGACATTCTCTCATCTGAAGCAACAACGATTCATTTTTCCTAAGTCCTATATTTTTGGTATTGAGCAGGCATCGTAAGTAATACTCCTTATTACTGTGCGAAAGACAGTTAAATGGCGCACTATAAGCATGCTCAGGAGCCAGATACTTCAATATATTCAACAGTTCTTCCTTATCAAGGCTTGACTTACATAAATCATATAGCTTATCATATTCAGAAGAACTTAGTGGGAACTCATAAAAGATATATGAAAGAGCACCAAATTCATCATCAAAGTTATCTAATAATATGACACTATGTTTTTTCCATCGTATAAACCCTTTCTGCATATATAGATAATATAATAAGCAGTCAATGCGGTCGCTTACTCCACATTCCGCGAGTTCTTCCATGCTTGTAGGAAGCTTTGAATATACGAGGTATTTTATCGTTGTCCTATATACATAATGAAGAAATATTGCAATGTTATAGACAATAACCAACCAAAGCAGGCATGCGAATATAATGATTGCACTGAAAAATACCCCCAAAAGAACACTACAGACACCATTGCTAAAAAAACCAGCTATTTTGTAGCAGCTGTCCACATAATACATGGCTAATAGCACAGCAATTGTGTAAATCACCTTTGCTTTTTTAATAATGAAATCATCCATATCCTTGAAGCACTCAAATAGGAATACATATAAAAGGTAATTCATACAATTGAACGTAATCATGGTTCCCAACCGATAGAATAATTCACCAAACGATGTGACATTGATAAATAAGGAAAATATGGATGCTAGTATGATGATGCCCACAACATATCCGCCAAAATTTTCAATCAGTTCAAGAAGCAGGTTCTTTTTTGTCCTTAAAATTTTAAACTGTTTCATCAAAACTCCTTTCAAAATTCCTCTCCATCATTCTTTATCATAAAAAGTATGTTGCGAATCCAGAATCAATAAAAACCTCATCATATGGTTGGAATATGTCACACATACTTTTATTAACAGGACAAGAAAGGAGTTGGGGATGATGAAGATTCATAAAATCCGGATGAACAGGAACAGATACAGGTATCCTGGCTGAAATCCACAAAATAGCAATGGATTGATGGAAAGGATGGGATGTTTTAATGGAAAAATTAACAGCCAGCATTGTGAAGGAATATCAGAAAAAGAAGGAAAAAGCAAAGACGGCAGGAGAGTTTAAAGCAATTGGACGGGACCTCCGGGACCGGTGTGGTCTTACTGATATGGAGGCCATTCATATCTTAAATGGGAAAACATTGTAGATATAATGATAAAATATGAAAACAATGATGGCATTAATAAAATCATGGATGAGCTTGATACAAAAATCCAAAAGGAGAGAAATATTCTAAATGAGACTGGAACAGGAGAGAAGGATCGTATGGTCCGGTCAACGGCGGCAGCATATATCATAGCCTATGAAAAATGTAAGTCTTTGATAAAGAATTATTTCATAAACTGAAAGGAGAATATCATGGAAGACAAAGTGAAGATAGTACAATACGAAGCTGAAGTGAGAATGCTGAATTTTAGCAAAATAAGCGTGAATACCCCCAACTCTAAGGTGGTGGGATGAAACGCCAAAGTAATATAACGGCAGTGGTGGGCGGAGCGAAGCGGTATCCCACACTGCCATGAGGTCAATCACGCATCTACGCAGGATGCAGTCGCACTTCGACAATATACCGAGCGTGAGTTGAAACAATAGAAGAGGCGGAGCGTTGCGAAACCATCCAGTCAATCTTGCATCTTTGGGAGGAATCCAACCGGTTAAGATAAAGGCACACATTGTGCCTTTTTTCTTTTGCTTTTTCCATATTGATTGTGTACCACATTAACATTATAAGTTTTCCAAATTATAATAGATGTGTTAGGGATTCCTATTGTTGGAATCAAAAAGTATGAAAACATAAAATCCAAGATAACATCGCGAATTGAAAAAAGGAGACGAGTAAATGGACTACAAGGACTTTATTAATGAAATCAAATTAAAACTGGAACCCGCATTAGGAAAAGAGCATTCTGTATTATTACATAAGGTTCCAAAAAGTAACATTGGGCTTAAAGATGCCATTTGCATCATGGATGGAAATGATCCCACCATCCAGGTGATTTATCTGGACCAACTCTACAATCAATATAAAAATGGCTGCAGTATTGGTGAGATTGTAAACCGAATTGTCAAAACCTATCACATACATCATCTTTCGAATTCGTTTGATTTTGGTAATCTGAAGAATTATAACAACATAAGAACAAAAATTGCGTATAAATTAATCAATGCTGAATCCAATAAGGAGTTGCTGACCTTCATTCCACATATGATTGTAATGGATCTTGCAATGGTATTTTATATACATCTGGAGGCAACAGAAAAAATTTTAACATCAGCAATGATCACAAACCAGCACATGCCTTTTTGGGAGGTATCCTTGAACCAACTGAGAGAGGACGCTTTACGCAATACGCCAAAGCTGTATCCGCCTGTTATAGAACATATTAATAAAATCTTGTCGAAAGATCCCGCATTTAAAATAATACTGGACAGCAAGGATTTTGTGTTGCCTGTTTTTAGTCTGAGCAATAACTTGGGTATTAATGGAGCTTCTTGCATGCTTTACCCAGATATCATGAAAAGATGTGCTGATCTGATGGAAACGGATATCATCATCGTTCCCGTAAGTCTAAACTGGGTGTTTTTTCTGCCTGCTGGTGAAATATCCTATGACGAAATCCGTTCCATCATGACGAACTCCTATATCCCTAAAGAGATGCGGCTGTCTGATAAGATATATCTTTATTCGAGAAAAAATAAAATCCTTTCAATTGCTCCTGAAAAATAGGAAAATCTACAAGTCAAAGCGAATATCACCAAAGGATAGGGATATAATTACAAGAAAAAGTATCCATCAGATATTTATGAGTCCATGATAGGTTCAATCCCCCTTTCCACATGGGATTAAAAACGTTGTATTAATTACATATTTAGAATATAATATACTAAACGTATTTTCCAGGAGGGGTGATATGAACAAAACATATATCATGCTAAAAGATATCCCTGTATTAGAGATAGAAGATTACAGATGTAAGATTCTGAATTATGGGTTACTTCCCATATCGTTGCGTTATCCGGATGTAAACTATGATGATGTCATGCACGGCTGGACTGAGAACCGAACCATGAACGTAGGCAGGACCAACGCCAAAAAACTGTTGGCTGGTTTTCGTCTCAGCCAGAGCAATCCATATATGATAGCCAGATTATTTCATTTTGCGTCACTTTCCGATTGCTATTGGATGAAGGAAGCAGATGAGAAAATTTCCTGGAAGGATGTAAGCCTTTTTACGAATTCCCTTGAAAAGGCTGTTTCTGCATCTGCATTATTAGGGATAAGCACATCGTTTTCCACCATTACAGAAAAATTACATACCCCAGAGCTTACAGTCCAGGGAATGTCAGCGAAAGCCTGGATAAGGGAAGATGATGGCCTGTATTTATACAAAATAGGGAAAAAGGAACTTGCTGCCAGTAAGATATTAGCTGCACTGGATATCCCACATGTCATTTACGAAAAAGCAGATGAAAAGAAACTGACCGAATTGGCTGACCCGGCAAGAATTAACAAGATACAAGAAAGCAATGAAGAAATCGTAAAATGTAGGATCATATCATCGGAAGGAACATCCATCCTGCCATGGGAGGATTTCCAGATGTACTGTGCCTATCATGATATGGATGAATTTTCATATGTGAAGGAGCATGATGGTGAAGCTTACTATTCTATGCAGGTTGCAGATTATATTCTTGGAAACGAAGACAGACACGGAGCCAATTTTGGATTCTTCATGGATAACGAGACAGGGACATTATTACACCTGTATCCGTTGATGGATCATGACCATGCTTTCTCGAACGAAAAGGACATTCCTTCACAGTGTTCGGAGGAAAATGAGACATTGAAGGAAGCTGCTATCAAAGCCCTCGCACATGTGAAAATTGATTTTTCAGGACTACTAAAAATGGACAAACCAGAAGAACTTACAGATGAGCAATGGACCGGTGTAGTGGACCGGACTGGGGAACTGTTCCGGGAACAGATATTAGAAAAATGCCATAACATCAATCATACGTTCTGTTTTGACGACAATTGTATCGTAGGGACATTAAGTAACGGAGTTACCTGCATCATACAGCCACAAGAGAGAAGGATAGATTTACAGAAAGATGGGTGGAGTGATGATACCGCAATGGCAGCCGTGTTATTGGATCATGAAGCATATCAGGAATATCAGTCAATCAACATGGCATTAACCGATGGACAGGATTCCCTCTGTATCTCCAGAAGTGACCGTGTTAAAGAAAGATAAACAAAAAACAGGAGCTTTCCTGTTTTTTGTATGCCTAAATTGTCTCATACTGTATTCAACGAATGTAAAAGGGAGAAACCGATATACAGGATAAGAATGGAGAAAAAATATGGGGCATGATATGTTTTACATGGAGCAGGAAGTAAAGGAACAAATTATTAAGCTTGATACCAAATGTAAGGAACACAAAAAAAGAAGAGACCTATTTGCGGATTTCATTGATAGATATGTTTATGACTATATTACAAGCCATGGATTATGGAATGATTATGCTACGGTTGCTACAATCGTACAGTGCTGGCCGGCCTCTATACGTATGCCAAAGACAGAAAAAATGATCATGGATGGTTTCCATGAAGGATTAGAACAGACTAGGCATGTCAGTCCGGCTTTATTCTATCAATTGAATCCTAAGGATAAGAGGATTTTTAAAAAATTGATAGACAAATATCGAATACATGAAAAAATGGTGGAGGAGTCAGTAGAAGAAATGAAGAATTATGTAAATTCGTATATAGAACGTAAAGGCTGGCTATATAATCCAGAGGCATTAAAACAGGTGATTGATTTCCTGCCAACTGGCTACATACGTTTCCTCATCATTTCGTGGTATCAGAATTTAAAAAGAAAGGATAAATAAAAAGGCACTTAAGTGCCTTTTTCAGACTGTAGACAAAATGGTTCCTGGTGCGATGCACCCGGAACCATTTTGAATTTTATATAGAAATATATTGGTTCGAATATCCAGACAAAAGAACAGGGGTTCCTTAGCCCGCCCTTTCTCCATTTCCAGATTGCCAGTTTCTTTAGATTCATACATGCAAATAAAAGGGTCAGCTCCATTGTCACTTTTGCCAATCCTCTGTACTGCGTATATCTCATTCCATGTTTTTCTTTTCCGTCTGCAAAGACTCGTTCGATGGTTTCTTTCCGTTTCTGATAGATTTCTTTCATCCCTGTCTGATGACGGATTTCCTCCACCTTTTCCATGTACCCCTCCCATACATGGCGGCTTACCACCTTTACATGGTCTTTGCTTCCTGTACATTGGTTTTGGTACGGACAATCCTTACACTTTTTTCCATCGCTTTTGTATTCTCGGTATCCATCACGGTTTGTTGTGCTGTATTTTAGGATCTGATTATTCGGGCATAAATAACAGTCAAAGTATTCATCATATACATAATCGCTTTTTCGAAAATACCCTTTCTTTGTCATTGGACGTTTATAGGGCATAACCGGAACCTTTCCTTCCTCGATTAGCGTTCTTGCGATTGCTGGTATCTTATAGCCTGCATCCATTACATAGTATTTAGGATATTTTACCCGTTCGCTTACTTTCCGGTACAGTTCCCAAAAGGATACGCTGTCGTGGACATT
>QFCH01000136.1_pt1 | contig 49667 bp, 42 predicted proteins | sample 5346071 | NCBI WGS metagenome assembly QFCH01 (sample SAMN09062255, study PRJNA434731) | Human gut metagenome, whole genome shotgun sequencing project. | isolation source: stool timepoint B chromium assembly | host: Homo sapiens | collected 2015
TGTCATTATAATCATCTTAGGTGGGGGGACAAAAGTTTGAAAAAGAGAGGAATGTATATATTACTGTCCGGGATGATGATTTTTTCGTCTGCTTTATATGGCGGCATACGGGAAGTAAAGGCAGCTGGTGATGGAGAAATTCAGATTTCTGCAGAGATACTAAAAGTTGAAGTAAACGGTCAGGAAAAAGAAATGAACAGAGATCTGTACGAACTGGATGCTCTTCAAAGAAAAGAATTAGCCAGTACCGATATGATCACTGTAAAAACACCCAAAGAGGATGCGGCAGGAGACCTGATGAACGAATTTGGCGTGACCGGGGAACAGATGTAGCTTCTGAATGAACTGTGGCCAGGGTTCAGTAGTATGAAAGACAGCGAACCGGCAGCCTATGATCTGGAAAATGCAGTTTATCATAGTTTTTATTTAAAATAGCTTTCAGGTGAAAAGATTGACGCAATTGATTCTTTCCCAAAATTCGAATCTGATGGAGCAGATCCTGGTACTCAGATTGGAAAGTTTCTGACGAAGCATGTGACAATCCAAGGATAAAAATACTGGAAATTTTTGCAGAAGCTAAAGAAGAGGTTAAGGGAGAATAAATGGCATCTGTCAAATTAATGGCAGATGCCATTTATGGATTCAGAAAGGATGATAGCTACAACTGCTCATGATCTAATTTATGACAAACGTCAAGTACGAAATTACGTGTGCTTTCTACTGCCCTGTTTGCTTTTTCTATATCTCTGGAAGTGGGCATAAAACTATCTGCCCCGGGATACCTCGTGGTAAAGTAGAATCCGTCAATAACACCCATATTAGTTTCTGCTTCATCTGGTATTTTGATTCCCATATCATCCATAATATATTTCATAAGTTTGTTCAGACTATGTGATTTTAAAATCCATTCCTTTTCGCGCATCTCATGATTTGTGTCCGGGATCGCATATTCTGAAATAATGTGTTTCAGATATCTTTCACATATATTTTGACCAAGCGCTGCTAAAGCACTTCCTCTTACATTAGAATCGTAAGCCTGTCTAAAAAAGAGATAGTCATTTTCTGCAAAGTCAAAATATGATTCTAATGAATTTCCCATACATTAATTCCCTCCATTTTTATATTTTTATAATATAACATATTGTTACTTTTCCAGGAGTCCCCTATTACGACCTTTAAGTCCACATCTGGCAGTTCCAGTGCAGAAGGAGATACAGAACCTTTGAGTAAAATCACAACATCCCTGTATCTTTTTGTATTAAAGTCAGGTGAAAGTTCAAGCAGCAAATCAACATCACTGTTAAAATCCTGTTCTTTTCTGGCACAGCTGCCATATAAATACAGACCACTGACATAAGGGGCAATACCTGACTCTTTAATTTTACGGATAGCGTGATTTAATGAGGCTTCACTCCTTCTGATACATGTAGCATTCGCCTTTTTACTCTTTCCAACCCGCATATCTGAGTCCCCCCATTGTATCTTTGAAATTAAATGATATTTTGTTGCCTTCATTGTACTAGTTTATTGCCTGTTTTTCAAGATAGCATTGCTGAAAGAGAAAAAATGAATATAATAGGTACTGGATATTTATCAGTACAGATGCAATAACGCCCGAAATTCCGGGAATCTTTACCGGAGGTGTTTGGCGCAGAGAGGTGTACCGCCTCAGAAAGATTGGAGAGCTTGAGGAGCTTTGCAGTCTGCAGGAGGAAGAAATCCGGGAATGCGAGGAGAGAATGGGGGAATTGGAGACCAGACGGAAATGTCTGGAAACGGAATGGAGAAGCTTTCCCAGGGAGCAGAATTTAAAGACAGCGGCAAGAGAACTGGAACGCTGGGAAGAAGCGGAAGATATTATCAAATTTATAATCCGCTGTTAAATTTGATGGCTTGAAATTTTTATGGATATATATGGATTTGCTTTGGAATATGGTATAGTACTATAAATGCAGGTAAATGAAATGGAGATATAATACAGGCTATGACAAAAATTTTAATCATAGAAGATGAAATAAGACTGGCGGATGTTTTATATGACTGGTTTTACAATAAAAATTTTCAGGTGACTGTCTGCCATGATGGAATATCCGGATATGAGACAGCATTAAGAAATTCTTATGATGCAATTATTTCAGACGTAATGCTGCCAGGTATAGATGGTTTTTCCATAGTAAAAAAATTGAGGGGTATGAAAGTTTGGACACCGATTATTATGCTTACGGCCAGAGTAGAGCTGCAGGACAAATTGCAGGGATTTGATGCAGGTGCAGAAGACTATCTTACAAAACCTTTTGAAATGGAGGAACTGGATGCACGCGTAAAAGTTCTGTTAAGAAAAAATGAGAAGGGAACGGAAGCAATAGCAGAGGAAACCAGGAAGAAACCTGATTTTGTACTGGAAAAAAACAGTCGTATATTGAAAAATTCTGTTGGGAATAAAAAGGTGAAATTATCAGGAAAAGAATATGCCCTGTTGTCTTATTTTGTGAAAAATTACGACCAGGTATTGTCTAAAGAACAAATTACGGTTCGGATTTGGGGCTATGATACAGACGTAGAATATAATAATGAAGAGGTATATATTTCTTTTCTTCGTAAAAAGCTAAAGTTTATTGAAACAGATATGGTGATTGAGACCGTCAGAGGTGTGGGGTATCGTCTCAGAGGGAAAAACAATGAAACAGTTTGAGAAGAAAATCATGGGACTTCTTCTGCTGATTTATATGATTGCGGCAGTATTCATTCTGGCACTCCTGAATTTTTCTTATGTGCAGAATAATAAGAACAGTATTTCCAGAATTTTGAACATGAAATTTCAGATTGCATCTGGTCAGAGTGAACATAAACAAGAGGCAGTTCCAAAAAACAGAAAAAAAATCAGCAGCGCTCAAAGTGAAAAAGTAACAGTAACGGAGCAAAAAGAAGACAGTTATGTCAAAAAGAGCTATCTGGTAGCCAAAGCAGAGGATGGAACATTATATGTTAAAAATATGCTGCCAGATACAGAAGTTTCTGAAGAGAAAATTGTGGAAACAGCAGAAAAATTCCTGAAAACTGAAAAAATATCTGGAAGTTATGGAAATTATCAGTTTGAAATTTCTGTTCATGAAGGGGAACTGCTCATTGCCTTTGCAGATATCACATCTCTAAAGATGGAAGAACAGAAATATTTTATTTTCTCATTGTTGGCAGCTTTTGTTGTAGGAATATTATGGATTTATCCAGCATGGAAAATTACAGGAAAAATGATTGCACCCTTAGAGGAAGCCAACCGTTTGCAGAAAGAGTTTGTACTGTTTGCAGGACATGAACTGAAAACACCGGTTACAGTTATGAAGGCAAGTCTGGATATGCTTGAAAGAGAAGGAATTCACAGCAAATATCTGAATTATGCGGCAGAAGAAAATGAAAAAATGCGCAAACTGGTAATAGAGCTTCTGGACTATTCCAAAATGGAGTATCAGGAAGAAAAAAGTTTCCAGGAGAGCGTAAATTTCAGCCAGTGCATAGAGGGGATTTCACTGGAGTTTGAGGCAATGGCTTTTGAAAAAGAGGTTATACTGATAACTGATATACAACAGAACCTGGTTATTGCCGGCAACAAAGAAATGCTGGAGAGAATGGCAGAAACCCTTCTGGAAAATGCAATCCGGCATACAGAGGCCGGAAAAGAAGTAAAGATTGTTTTAAAGAAAGACGAGAAAAAAGTACGACTGTCTATGGAAAACCAGGGTGAAGCCATTCCAGAGGAAGAACAAAGAAGACTTTTTGAAAAATTCTATCATGATTCAAACCCGGAAGAGGGGCATTATGGATTGGGCCTGGCTATTGCACAGTCAATTGCTGCAAAACATCATACAGAGATAACAGTGATAAGCGAGAATGGATGGAACTGTTTTATAATAGACTTTCCGTTTCTTCACAGAAAATAAAAGATTTGTGAAAACCTTGTGAATTTCCTTGAAAATTTATTTTTTCAAGGAATTTTCAAGGTTTTTCTCATATAATCGTGCCCGTAAAAAATTCTGATTAAGAAAGGGGCGCAGTCAATGAAAAGAAAGCAGATAACTGCAATGATAACAGCAATGACAATGGTGCTGGGAATCACAGCATGTGGAGCAGGAAACGTAAGCGCAGAGCAGGAGAATAAAGAACAGACAGAAATTGAAAGTACCTTAAATATTTCAAACAACGATGAAATTACATGGAGTTATGACAGCCAGTCAGATTCCTGGACAATGTCCGTAACATGCGCAGTTGCAAATCCGGAGTTGCCGGATTATCAGGGCGTTTCTGTAAATGTTCCTGGTGCATATGTAAAAGGAATTGATATAAATGGGGACGGAAAGGAGGATATAACAGGGAAAACTTATTCGGAAGAAGTGAATGGACGGCTTGTGATTGATGATAGTGCCAAAATTGCGAATACAAACGGACAAACCTATACTGCATCTACAGCACCGGTTATTATAAATACAGGAGCAGCAGGATACAGTGCACAGGAAAATCAAAAGGCATCTTCCAGCAATGCGGCATATGGATATATCAATGTAGCATGTGGAAACCGTGGCAAGCAGAGTACGGCAACGGACGAGAATGGGGAGGAATACTATACCGGTGATGCACCGCTCTGCCTGGCAGATCAGAAAAATGCAATCCGTTTTGTAAAGTATAATATTATTCTTGGAAATCTTCCAGGAAATACAGAATACTTCGTGTCTACAGGAGGTTCCGGCGGTGGAGCACATGCTGCGATGGTAGCAGCAACTTCTGACAATTCGGATTATTTCCCGTATGAAGTAGAAGCAGGGGCAGTTGGCATTTATCAGAATGAAGACGGAACCTATTCTGAGACAATAGGCTCAGAAGATATCGAAATTTCAGATGGAGTATGGGGATGTGTTGCATACAGTCCGATCACTTCTTTGCAGGAAGCTGACATGGCAATGGCATTTGAATACTATCTTGATACAGATTATGAATTTAATACGGATTTTCAGAAAAAGCTGGCAAAATACCTGTCTCAGGAATATATGGAGTATATCAATGATCAGAATCTGAGTGTCAGCGAGTCGGCAGTGGACATTGATATCAATGGAGATGGGGATAAGGACGATGTAGTGGATCTGACGATAGAATATGATGGGGAAAAATATGCAGATACCAACGGATACGGTGGGACTTATCTTACGCTTTATCTGAAAGAATTTGAAAAAAATCTGGAATAGTATCTGGAAAATCTGGATTATGCAGATGATTGGACGTGGTTTGACAGTGATGGAAATGCACTGAGTGATGAGAATGTGTCACAGATGACAACAGAAGAGAAAGCTCAGGCATTTCTGGAAGGACGATATGCCAAAGGAGAATCCGGACAAAATGCAGGTCCAGGAGGCAGAATGCCAGATGGAAATGGTCCGGATGGAAATGAAATGCCGGGTGAAAAGCCGGAGGGAGCACCAGCCGGAAGTATGCCAGCTAGAGAAACTTTGGGTGGCAATGTATTACCAGATCGGAGAGGAACACAAGGAGTTCTGTGCGGAGAAAACGCAGGATGAGGACTATTATGTGCTGACACTGGCAGCTATTGCAAGGGAACTGGATGGGAAAGGTATGAACCGGGCAACGGTACATATCGCAGCCGGACTTCCCCTTACCTGGGTAGCTACACAGAAAGAAGACTTTCAGAAATATCTTCTCCAGAATGAATGTGTAGATTTTACATTCCGTAACAAAGACTATCATGTGGAGTTTGCAGGTGCTGATATTTACCCACAGGGGTTTGCAGCAGCCTTTTACCGCTTACAGGATTTCAAAGGCATCAATATGCTGGCAGACATTGGAAATGGGACTATGAACATCATGTATATCAATAATTCCCGTCCATTAGAGAAGAAATGCTTTACAGAGAAATATGGAACGCACCAGTGTGTGCTTGCAGTCAGGGAATCTTTGTTGAAAGAACTGGGAACAGTGGTGGACGATCTGGTGATTGAGCAGGTGATCCGTACCGGGACAGCAGATATTGGTGAAAAATATCTGACAGTCATTCGTAAAGCTGCCGGAGATTATACAAAAGAAATCTTCCATAAGCTGAGAGAACGGGAATATAATCCAGAACTGATGTGTCTGTATGTGGTCGGCGGTGGCGGTTGTATGATCCAGAATTTTGGAGAATATGACAAGAGCCGGGTGACAATTGTACGGGACATCTGTGCCACAGCGAAAGGCTATGAAGCAATGACTGTAAGGAAAATCCAGAGAAACGGAGGGATGCTTGTATGAGAAAAGAACGGAAAATCATCAACACAAATATCCGTTTGAATCTTTGTGATGAACAGGACAGGCAGGCATGGGAATATTTGCAGACGATGGACAGGGAAAAATATAAATCGTACACCAGAGCAGTTGTAGTTGCTTTAAACGATTATTTTTCCAGAGAGTACAGGAATGAAGCAGATCCGTATCTGGAAACCAGAGAAAAGGAAGATGCTTTTCTGGAAAGAGTGGAAACAGCTGTCCGGGATGGAGTGAAAGAATCTGCCCCGATGGCTATAGCGAAGAATTTAATGGAAATGCTTGTACCGTTTGTAAAAGAATCGGTAGGAGAAAGTAAGCTGTCGGACAGAATACTAACAATGGAAAAAAAGGATGGAGAGATTACAGAAGATAATCTGGACTGGGCGAAAGAAGCTGATATGGATGCAGCACTGGATTTTGCAGATAGTTTTTAGTTGGCTGCAGAATAACAGTAACAGAGAATAAGATTGACAGTAAGGAACAGCTTTACAAAAACAGAATAGCAGAAAAAGACAATGGCAGTGGTGACATTTCAGACATTATGAATTGGAGAAATGTTTATGACTGCTATTTTTATGTCTTTTAGCAGAGCTGGAAAGAGATCCAGTAAAAGAAAGACAGAAATAACAGGAAAATATAACAGAAAAGCGTTGGTAGATGGGTGGATGGAACAAGCAAGGTGAAGAAAAGAATAGAGTGCCGGATACGGCACATGATTGTCCGATACTTCGCATCGGAGTGATGCACGAACAGCCTGTTTCAGAAAGAGAAAATCTATCGAAAGGGGAGCTTTTCTCTTTCTTCCACAGTCAGTTCCTGCACCACAAAACCACCGTCATCTCTATTTAGGCTGGATAACGCAGAGGAGAAATGTTACTTGACTGGTGCTAGTTCAGTGGTGGGGAGATGACAGGCAAGTTTCGCAAAGTGGCAAGCCACTATGCACCGGAGCCAGCCTTTGGGCTGTCCCTAAACTTGCCAGAGGGCACGTCTCCGCTCTGCTCCGGTCCGCACAGAGCTAACGTCCACTGGACGTTATGTGCCCCCTTGGAACCCCGGCACGTCAATAGCGTAAATATCCCTGCGAAATGTCCACCGGATATTCCTACGGAACACTTACTGATTGACGAGGACTTGTCTCCGCTGCCGTTCCGGTCGGTGCAGGGTGCATGACGTCCACTGGACGTCATGCACCCTGCACCTGTATACGGCTTTAGCCTGTTCAAAACATTTGCGCATCGTGCAGGTGTTTTGAACTATAATCCACCTGCTTTGCGGGTGGTGATCATCGTTATACGCAAAAATCACCTTTCCGCGTTATAATAGAGGTGTCCAGCCACTATTAAGAAAGGAAAGGTGATTTTATGGCAAAGAAAACCAATGATTTATCACACACAAAATGGATGTGTAAATATCACATTGTTTTCACTCCAAAGTATAGACGAAAAATAATTTATAATCAATACAAAGCTGATATTAGGGATATTATAAAACAGTTGTGTTCTTACAAAGGAGTGGAAATTATTGAAGGGCATCTTATGCCCGATCATATCCATATGTTGGTTAGCATACCGCCAAAATACAGTGTTTCCAGTTTTATGGGATATTTAAAGGGGAAGTCCGCACTTATGATATTTGATAGGCACGCAAATTTAAAGTACAAATTTGGAAACAGGCATTTTTGGAGTGAAGGATATTATGTAAGTACAGTAGGGGTAAATGACGCCACAGTACGTACATCCAAGAACAGGAAAGATATGATATTATGCAGGATAAGCTTAGCGTAAAAGAATATGAAGACCCTTTTAAGGGTTAAGGCGAAGTAATACAAATGCCCTTTTAAGGGCGGCGACGAGTCAAAAGCAGAGTGGCTGGAGCAAAGCGAAAGCCAGCGCCTTGAGACGCTGGCCTAGCATTAAAGGCTTATAGCCGTCCGTCGAGCCACCCGTTTTACGGGTGGGGGCGACTTTCAGAGTTTGTTTCTCAGCTTTCGGTATTCTCTCGGTGAATATCCTTTCAGCTTGTGGAAAAGCCGACTGAAATACAGCTGGTTATCATATCCGACGATTTTAGAGATTTCATTGATGGAATAGGTTGTTGTTTCAAGTAACATCTGAGCATTGTTGATTCGGATTCCAACGATGAATTGCATTGGTGTGGAACCGGTGTATTTTTTGAAATTCCGGATAAACCAGCTGACACTCATTCCTCGTGAGGCAGCATAATCATCTATGCTAATATTCTGGTTATAATTTTCACTGAAAAAGGTAACGGCGTTATCCATCTCGTGATCCAGATATTCATTTTTTAAGATATGTTCCCTGGTCAGTTCCCGATGAAAGATGATAAGAAGATGACGGAGCAGAAGGACAAGCATTTCTTCATAATTATCCTGGCAACGCTGAAGCTCGATGATAATGCGCTTGAAAATCTGTTCGTATTCCATAGAGGTTCTGACCTGAAATACACGCTCTTTATCCGGGAATCCATATTGCCGTAGGATATTTTTTACATTGCTGCCTGTAAAATGAATCCAGTATACTTCGGTCTTATCTTTCCCATAATATTCATATTTCTGAAGTTCCTTCGGTCTGTACAGTACAATATTACCGGCGGGGACAATCGTTTCGTTATCCACATTGTCAAAATGAAAATGCCCACAACCAGCAGTGATATAGATAATCTGATAATCCAGGCGTCCCCTTGGACGGTAGGTTGGTAACTTTGGATGGCTGGAAAGGCGGTAAGTACCGCAGCTTCCTACAACCAGTGGGCGACTTTTGCGTTTGAAATCCATATGGGAGTGGTTTAAATAACCGGTATTCATATACATATGGCAGAACCTCTTTTCTTTTTTCTTGTTATTGTATCATTTAGTGCATATTTTGTCTAATCCAATTCATAGACATATTTTGCAGATTAGGATAAGCTATATATAGCAAAACAAAGAAACGTAAACATAAAAGTAAAGAACAAGGTTTGCTGTGGGAAAACAAAGTGCAAAAAAATGTATATGTATTAAAGGAGAGTTATTTATGATTGTACCACGTTATTATGAGGATTTAAGCGTACTGCATGAAAATACAATGCCAGCCAGAGCCTATTATATTCCGGCATCCAAAAGAATGGATAACCTGGTGGAGCACAGGGAAGAGTCAGACCGAATGCAGTTATTGAACGGAACTTGGAAGTTCCAGTATTTTAACAGTATCTATGATGTTCAGGAACCCTTCTTTGAGAAAGATTATGATACAGAAAATTTTGATGAGATTCAGGTTCCGAGTGTATGGCAGATGGCAGGATATGACACACATCAGTATACAAACATCCGATATCCGTTCCCATTCGATCCACCGTACGTACCGCAGGATATTCCATGTGGAGCATATGCACATACCTTTGTTTATCACAAAGATGAAAATGCACCAAAAGCCTTCTTGAACTTTGAAGGCGTAGATAGTTGCTTTTATGTATGGATCAATGGCTCTTATGTAGGATACAGCCAGGTTTCCCATATGACCAGTGAGTTTGATATTACGGATCTCCTTCAGGACGGAGAAAACAGCATAGCAGTTCTGGTCATGAAGTGGTGTGATGGTTCGTATCTGGAAGATCAGGATAAATTCCGTATGAGTGGTATTTTCCGGGATGTGTATATTCTGAAACGTCCGGAGCAGGCAATCAGCGATTATCATATAAAAACCAAGATTGAGGATATGCTTGCAAAGATAGAGCTTGATGTGAAATTCTACTCTCCAGCAAATGTAAAAATTTCGATTGAAGATAAAAATGGAGCAGTTGTCGCAGTAGGAAGTATTGCCGAAGAAGGAACAGCGGTGTTAGAGATTGCAAATCCGGAGCTTTGGAATACAGAAAATCTATATCTGTATCAACTGATTCTTGAGACGGAAAATGAGGTAATTGTAGATCATATCGCATTACGAAAGATAGAAATTAAAGATCAGGTTATATATTTAAATGGGCAGAAGATTAAATTCCGTGGTGTCAATCGTCATGATTCCGATCCAGTTACTGGATTTACAATCAGTGTGGAACAGATCACAACCGATCTTACGTTAATGAAACAGCATAATTTTAATGCAATCCGCTCCAGCCATTATCCGAATGCACCATTCTTCTATGAAATGTGTGATAAATATGGATTTATGGTGATAGATGAAGCGGATATTGAGGCACATGGTCCATTCATGCTTTACCGAGAGGAAGACACAGACTATAACCGGTTCAAACGATGGAATGAAAAGATTGCAGATGATCCGGCATGGGAAGCAGCCATTGTTGACCGTGTGAAACTCATGGTAGAACGTGATAAAAACCGTTTTTGTATTGTCATGTGGTCTATGGGAAATGAAAGTGCTTATGGCTGCAACTTTGAAAAAGCACTTGCTTGGACAAAGAAATTTGATCCGGATCGTATCACACAGTATGAGAGTGCAAGATATCGTAATTATGATGAAACATATGATTACAGCAACTTGGATGTGTATAGTCGTATGTACCCGGCACTTTCCGAGATTCAGGAATATCTGGACAAGGACGGAAGCAAACCATTCCTTCTGGTAGAGTACTGCCACAGCATGGGAAATGGGCCTGGCGATTTTGAAGATTATTTCCAGCTGATTCAGGACAACGATAAAATGTGTGGTGGTTTTGTTTGGGAGTGGTGTGATCATGCGATTGCTCATGGCACTGCTGAGAATGGAAAGAAAATCTATGCCTACGGAGGAGATCATGGAGAAGAAATTCATGATGGCAATTTCTGCATGGATGGGTTAGTATATCCGGACAGAACTGTACACACAGGACTTTTGGAATACAAGAATGTTTATCGCCCGGCAAGGGTTGTTTCCTATGATAAAGAAAGTGGGGAACTGGTTCTTCATAACTATATGGATTTTGATGATCTGAAGGATTATGTAAAAATCAGCTATGAACTGACACAGGATGGACTCGTGATCAGTAAAGGAAAACTCGCAGAAGTTTCTGTGGCACCACATAGTGAAGGAAAAATAAGTCTGAATATCAATGTTCCAGAGAATGGAAAATGTTATCTGAAACTTATTTACCAGTTGAAAAAAGAAATGCCACTGTTGGAGAAAGACCACATTCTGGGATTTGATGAAATCGAGGTAAGTCAGAAAGACGCAAAATGCCAGCTGGCAGAGAAGTGGCTGGAAAAAACATCAGCAGATTCTGAATTACAGGTAAATGAAAATGATACACAGATTCACATTAAAGGTCGTGAATTTGCTTATACAATAGATCGACGTACTGCACTCTTCACGGAGATGAAATTCGCAGGACGGGAATATCTGAACCATCCGATGGAGTTAAATATCTGGAGAGCCCCAACAGATAACGATATGTACATCAAATCTGAATGGAGGAAAGCCCACTATGATAAGGCTTATACAAGAGCCTATACGACAGAGGTTGTGCAGGGAAAACATGGTGTGAAGATTACAAGTCATGCTTCCGTTGTGGCAGAGACAGTGCAGAAGATTCTTGATGTGACGATTACATGGACAATAGATGCGGCAGGAAAAATAGACGCAGATATTGAGGCCACAAAAGATGGAGAGTTCCCGGATCTTCCGAGATTTGGTGTGAGAATGTTCTTGGATAAGAAACTTGCAGATGTCAGATACTTTGGGATGGGACCGCAGGAAAGCTATCGTGATAAGCATCAGGCAGCAAGCCACGGTTTGTACCGGGCAAATATAGGGGATTTGCATGAAGATTATATCCGTCCACAGGAGAATGGAAGCCATTATGATTGCGAATATGTAGAACTTAACAATAGTCGATATGGAATTGTGGCATCCGCAGAAAAGGCATTTTCCTTCAATGCTTCTTATTATACACAGGAAGAACTTGAGAAGAAAACGCATAATTATGAATTGACAGAATCAGACAGCGTAGTATTTTGTGTTGACTATGCATTAAATGGAATAGGTTCTAACAGTTGTGGTCCAGTTGTATTGGATCAGTATCGATTTAATGATGTATTATTCCGGTTCCAGTTTACTCTGGTTCCGTATGTAAAGGGATAATAAGGTTTTAGGTAACCCGTTAACAAGGAAGGAGAGTCTGATTGTTTTGTAAAGTCCGGATATACAGAACAATCAGACAAAAACAAAGCGAAAAAATTTAGAATTAGGCATCATACTGTTAGGCATCTTGAGATTCTAAGTGCGATGAATATGAGGAGCAAAAGAATTCTATGGAAGAAAAAAAGTATTTAAAATGGTATAACAAAATAGGATATGGTTCGGGTGATATCGCAGGTAATGTAGTTTATGCGTTCCTGACATCTTTTATGATGGTCTATCTGACAGACTCAGTAGGACTTGCTGCTGGTGTCGTAGGTACCCTGATTGCCGTATCAAAATTATTTGATGGCTTTACGGATATATTCTTTGGATCTATGATCGATAAGACACACAGCAAGATGGGAAAAGCAAAGCCATGGATGTTGTATGGTTATATTGGATGTGCCATTACATTAGTCTGCTGTTTTGCAGTACCAGTCAGCTGGGGAACAACTGCTAAATATGCATGGTTCTTTATCTCTTATACACTGTTAAATGGTGTATTTTATACCGCAAATAATATTGCATACTCAGTACTTACATCACTCATCACAAAGAACAGCAAAGAACGTGTACAGATGGGATCTTACCGTTTCATCTTTGCATTTACGACAAGCCTTCTGATTCAGGCAATTACAGTCGGATTTGTCGATAAGTGTGGTGGAGACGCAGCTGCATGGAGAACTGTAGCCATTATTTATGCAATCATTGGTCTTATTGTAAATACGATTTCTGCTCTTTCTGTTAAGGAGCTTCCAGAAGAGGAACTTAACGAAGGAGAAGTAAAAAATGAAGATGAGAAGTACGGAATGGTACAGGCATTTAAGCTTCTTATCAAAAACAAATATTATATGATGATCTGTGGAACTTACATTTTACAGCAGTTATACAGTGCCATGATTGGAGCCGGTATTTATTATATGACATGGGTACTGAAGAATAAGAATCTGTTCGGACAGTTTGCGTGGGCAGTTAATATTCCTCTGATCATTGCCTTGATTTTCACACCAACCTTAGTTGGTAAGTGGAAAGGCATGTACAAACTGAACTTAAGAGGTTATATCTTAGCAGTTGTCGGTAGAGCACTTGTTGTCGTTGCCGGATATATGGGTAGTGTTCCGCTTATGATGGCATTTACAGCTCTTGCAGCATTAGGACAGGGACCTTGGCAGGGAGATATGAATGCAGTTATCGCATCCTGCTCTGAATACACTTATCTTACACAGGGAAAGAGAATTGATGGTACGATGTATTCTTGCACTTCTCTTGGTGTAAAAATCGGTGGAGGTATTGGAACTGCTGTTGTCGGTTGGATGCTTGAATTCAGCGGTTATGTTGGAACGAATGCAACACAGCCACAGTCTGCACTTAATATGATGCAGTTTATGTATCTGTGGCTACCATTGATTTTTGATGTGTTGATCATGTTTGTGCTTTCAAGAATGAATGTAGAAGGTGCAAATAAGAAACTGAAAGCAGAAAAAGGAATTACTGCAGACGAAGTAACAGATGCATCAGACATGGATTAGAATTTGACAGGAAAAAGCGTTGTCTGATCGGTGTTCGATAGACAATGCTTTTTCCATATTACAAAACAATATAGGGGTGGTATTTTGAAAATAGAAGAAGCAATCAAATTATTGAATGTAAATTCTTTTGATAACAAATTAACAGAATTGTACGTTGATTCGAATCGAATCCCACAGGAAAAAGAACGGTATTTGAAAGCAATCGACAGCTACAGGGCATATTTTGGTGAAGGCGAGATAGAAATATTCAGTGCACCGGGCAGAAGTGAGATAGGCGGAAACCATACGGATCACCAGCATGGGGAAGTGCTGGCGGCGTCCATTAACAATGATGCAATCGCAGTTGTAAAAAAACTGGAAGAACCATTCGTGAAAGTGATGTCGGATGGTTACAGTAACCTGATTACGATTCGGCTAGATGACCTAGAGAAAAAGATTGAAGAAGAAGGAAGCACGAATGCTCTGATTCGTGGTGTGCTTGCCAAGATGAAAATGAATGGTCATCTGATCGGAGGATTTCAGGCATATGTGACCAGTGAAGTGCTGATTGGTGCAGGTCTTTCCTCCTCAGCTGCTTTTGAAACACTGATCGGGACGATTCTATCCTATATGTACAATGATGGTGAAGTTACTCCGATTGAAATTGCTAAGATTGGTCAGTATGCAGAAAATATATATTTCGGGAAACCATGCGGCTTAATGGACCAGATGGCGTGTTCAGTAGGAAGTCTGGTGCATATTGACTTTGCGGATCCGGAAAATCCGATTGTGGAACAGGTTGACTTTGATATGAACGCTTATGGGTATAGCTTATGTATTACAGACACAAAAGGGTCACATGCAGACCTGACGCCGGATTATGCGGCAATACCACAGGAAATGAAACAGGCTGCTAAGTGCTTTGGAAAAGAGTTCCTTGGCGAAGTGCCAAAAGAAGAGATTTTGAACCATATTACTTTGATACGTGAGCTGGCAGGAGATCGTGCAGCACTTCGGGCATTGCATTTTGTATGTGAAAATGAACGTGTCAAAAAGGAAGTAGATGCATTAAGAAAGGATAATTTTCCAAAATTCCTGGCGAATGTGAAAGAATCCGGAGATTCTTCTTTTAAATATCTTCAGAACGTCTATACTTGCCATGATGTACAACATCAGAACGTGTCTATTGCATTGGCACTGAGTGATGTGATATTCGGAGAAAAAGGTGTATGTAGAGTTCATGGAGGAGGATTTGCAGGAACCATACAGGCATTTGTTCCAAATTATTTAGTTCCGGATTACCAGAAGGAGATGGATACAATCTTTGGAAAAGGTTCCTGTGAAGTATTAAAGATCCGTAAGTATGGTGGCATAAAAGTATTATAATCACGAAAACAAAGAAAAGGAGAAATGATCTATGAGTAGCATTTTAGTATTAGGTGGAGCTGGTTACATTGGTTCTCATACTGTGTATGAGCTGATCGAGGCAGGGGAAAATGTAGTAGTAGTAGATAACCTGGAAACAGGATTTCGTAAGGCTGTGCACCCGGATGCAAAATTTTATCAGGGAGATATCCGGGACAGGGCATTTATTGATTCTGTATTTGAAAAAGAAGATATTGATGGAGTGATTCACTTTGCTGCCAATTCGCAGGTCGGTGAGAGTATGGTAAATCCGCTCAAATATTACAATAACAACCTGTGCGGAACAGAAGTATTGCTGGAAAGTATGGTTGCACATGGCATCAACAAGATTGTATTTTCATCAACAGCAGCCACATACGGAGAACCGGAACGGATTCCGATTCTTGAAACAGACCGCACGGTTCCAACAAACTGTTATGGAGAAACAAAACTTTCCATGGAAAAGATGTTTAAATGGACAGCGAATGCCCATGATTTACGTTTTGTATCCTTACGTTATTTTAATGCATGTGGAGCACATCCAAATGGAAAGATTGGGGAAGCTCACAATCCGGAAACACACCTAATTCCACTGATCTTACAGGTGCCGAATGGAAAAAGAGAGTATATTTCTATCTTTGGAAATGACTATGAGACAAAAGATGGCACATGCGTAAGGGATTACATCCATGTAAATGATCTTGCACAGGCTCATATCCTTGCCATGGAATATTTAAGGAAAGGGAATGACAGTAATATTTTCAACTTGGGAAATGGCGTTGGATTTACAGTTAAAGAAGTGGTAGAAACAGCCAGAAAAGTAACTGGACATCCAATTCCGGCAAAAGAAGAACCTAGGAGAGCGGGAGATCCGTCAACGCTGATTGCATCCAGTGAAAAAGCAAAAGATATTCTTGGATGGAAACCAAAATTTGATGATCTGGAGACGATTATTACAACAGCATGGAATTGGCATAAAAATCATCCAAATGGTTATGAAGCATAGTAGGAGGGGAGAAAGATAAAATGATTGATCAGCTGATTTCAGAACTGGTAGCATATGGACTGCAAAACGGACTGATAGAGGATGCGGATAAAGTGTATGTGACAAATGGTTTATTGGAACTGTTTCAAAAACAGGATTATCAGGAGTCGAACGCATCTGTAGAGCCGAGAGATTTACACTTTATTTTAGAGGATATGCTTGCATTTGCACTGTCAGAGGGAATCTTAGAGGATGATACAGTGACGATGAAGGATCTTTTCGATACAAAAATCATGGGGATTCTGACACCGGCTCCGTCTGTGGTAAGAAAAGCTTTTGAAGAAAAATATCAGGTATCTCCAAAGACTGCAACCGACTTTTATTATCATTTCAGCCAGGCAACAAACTATATCCGCACAGACCGGATTATAAAGGATGAAAAGTGGACAACGGATACAGAATTTGGTCAGATGGATATCACGATTAACCTGTCAAAACCGGAAAAAGATCCACGGGATATTGCAAAAGCTGCTGCAGCAAAGAAATCTGGATATCCGGCGTGTCTGCTCTGCAGGGAAAACGAAGGGTATGCAGGTCATTTTTCACATCCGGCAAGACAGAACCATAGGATCATACCAATCACTCTATGTGGGGAGCAGTATTATTTACAGTATTCACCATATGTATATTACAATGAACATTGCATTATTTTTAATGAGAAGCATATTCCGATGGCGATTAACCGGATGACGTTTGATAAGCTGCTTGATTTTGTTAAACAGTTTCCTCATTATACGGCAGGTTCCAATGCGGATCTTCCGATTGTAGGAGGTTCTATTTTAAGTCATGATCATTTTCAGGGTGGCGGGTATGTGTTTGCCATGGCAAAAGCACCTTATGAACTGGAATTTGAATTAGAAGGATATCCAGATGTACACGCAGGAATTGTAAAGTGGCCGATGTCAGTGATCCGTCTGCAGGGGAGAACAACGGAGAGTATTGTAGAGGTTGCAGATCATATCCTTACAAAATGGCGTGTCTATTCAGATCCGGAAGCTGATATTTTCAGTGAGACAAATGGTATGCCACACAATACAATTACGCCGATTGCAAGAATACGTGGAAATCTGTATGAACTGGATCTGGTTTTGCGTAATAATATCACAACCGCTGATTGTCCGCTCGGACTTTTTCATCCACATGCAGAGTACCATCATATTAAAAAAGAAAATATTGGATTGATCGAAGTTATGGGACTGGCTGTATTACCTGCCAGACTGAAAAAAGAAATGGCAGAATTGGAACAGGCAATTCTCAATCATGAGGACCTGAGACAGAATGAAACAATGGCTGCTCATGCTGACTGGGCAGAGGAATGGCTGTCAAAATACGAGATTACAGACAGCAACATTCATTCTATTGTACAGAAAGAAATTGGAATTGTATTTACGAAAGTTCTTGAGGATGCAGGAGTTTATAAGAGAACAGAGGAAGGGAAAGCTGCATTCAAAAGATTTGTTAAAAGTTTATAAAAAAGGACCACTTCATTTTTGTGAAATGGTCTTAAGAAAAAATGTTCAGTTTTCACAAAATAGTCCTTTTAGTATTTATACATGGTATGGATGCTCAAAATATTCAGCGTAGAATACTAAAAGGTTGTTCAGATATTTTTTAAGATTGCTCATTTGCGATTCCTCCTTTCCTTGTTTACAAGTTGATTATAGGATAGATGAAAAAGGATTGCTTGCCAAATCGAAAGAAGATATAGACAAATGTTGCAAAGGGGAGTATTTCATGCAGTTAAAATATGTTGATACAAAAGAGGAGATCATAGCGGTAAATAAAAAGTCAAAACATATTGAGCCACATCTTCATAATGCACTGGAAATTGTTTGCATAACGAGTGGGACATTAGAGCTTGGTGTCGGGCAGGAACTTTACCATATGAAAAAAGGAGATATAGGATTTGTATTTCCAGATATTATTCATCACTATCAGGTATTGACACCCGGTGTAAATAAAGCGACTTATCTGATTGCATCGCCATTTACGATTGGTAAATTTGCAGAGATTATGCAAACCATGGCACCTGAATATCCGGTTATAAAAGCTGAAAAGGTTGAACCGGAGGTGTACAGGGTTATCAATGCGATTTTGGAAACGAAACAGTTTGATATCATTGTTGCACAGGCGTATCTTCAAATTGTGTTAGCACGTTGCGTAGGGAAACTGAATCTGGTAGAAAAGAGTCATGTGGGGAGCAAAGATCTTATCTATCAGACGGTTTCCTATATATCAGCAAATTTCAAGAAAAAGTTATCATTGGAAGAAATGGCAAAAGATCTGGGTGTTAGTAAATATGTCTTATCCAGACTCTTTTCCAAAACCTTCCACAGAAATTTCAACCAGTATCTTAATGATGCAAGACTTAACTATGCATGTCATCGCTTGGAAAATACGAGCGATTCTATTACAAATATTTGCCTGGACAGTGGATTTGAAAGTCAGAGGACATTTAACCGGGTATTTAAGGAAAGATATAAAATATCGCCGAGTGACTATCGGAGTACATGTCAGAAAGATATGTTGTCATAACATATAGATTAATAAATTCAATAAAAATCTGAAATATGTATCTCTGGGTGTTATTTATAATATGGGGCAGTGGTTAATTATTATGTCATGAATGGGGAAGAAACAAACGGAGGACTGCTTCAGAAAAAGAAGTAGACGAACTGTAAATAAAGAAGTTGTCTGATGTAAGGCGTTAACGACTTCTTCAGCAGTTTTCCACGGTTGGGCATTGGGTATCTGCCTCATTGTAAATACAACTAACAGGACAATATTTAAGATGATCAAAAGAATTGAGCTGAGAAGTAAAATGCCGACAAAACGGCGTATTAGTTTAGGTAGTGTCTGCTGAGCAAACTGAAAACACTTGATTTTACTGACTTTTGCCCCATTTTCTGGTATAATGATTGCAAGGATTTTGACAAAAACAAATCGTTTTTCTTGCAGTTTTCTTACAGATTTTAAGTATAAAGGGGCTAAAACAATGTACAAACCGATCGACAAGTTACAGCATTCATTCCTCGATTTCAACCAACCTATGGGACTCCACATGAATCCGGATAACCGCTGGGTCAGACTGGCTGACCGAATCCCATGGGATGAATTCGAAGTAAAATATGCCAAGCTGTTTCCAAGTGATACGGGTAATGTTGCCAAGCCTCTTCGCATGGCATTAGGAGCCCTGATCATCCAGACCAAGTTCCAATTTTCCGACCGTGAGCTTGTGGAACAGATCGCTGAGAATCCGTATCTGCAATACTTTATCGGGCTTCCCGGTTTTCGGGAAGAAGCTCCGTTTGATGCAAGTACACTGGTTCTTTTCCGTAAACGCATTTCAGCAGATATGCTGATGGAAGTAAATGAGTATCTTCTTGCTCACAAGGAGGATGACAAAGATGACCATACTCCTCCATCCGTAGGAAAATCCGGTGATGATGGTACTGCAAAAGAAGATACAAACAAAGGGACTCTGACACTTGATGCAACCTGCGCACCTGCAAACATACGTTATCCGCAGGACATCTCGCTTTTGAACGAAGCAAGAGAAAAGCTGGAAAACATGATTTACTGTTTTTGTAAATGTTATGGTCTTAAGTTGCCAAGAAGATACCGCAAACGTGCCAGAAAAGAGTATCTTGCATTTGCCAAGAGCAGAAAGCACACGGCAAAGAAAATCCGCAGCGCACTCCGCAGACAGCTTGGCTACGTGAAAAGAGATCTTGGCTATCTGGAACAGTTCATGAGTGATGGATACGCCATGACAGGTAAGGATATCGGCCTATATCTTACCATCATCAGGCTGTATGAACAGCAACAGTATATGTATGATAACAGAATCCATTCTGTAGAGCATCGCATTGTAAGCATTTCGCAACCATGGCTTCGGCCGATTGTCAGAGGGAAGGTCAAAGCACCTGTTGAATTTGGCGCAAAATTTGATCTCAGTCTTGACAGCGAAGGTTATGGGCGCCTCGAAAAAATATCTTTCGAGGCATACAACGAGAGCACCTGCCTGATTGAAGCAATAGAACGCTTCAAAGAGCGTACCGGTTATTATCCAGAACGTGTCCTGGCAGATCAGATATACCGGACCAGGGAAAACAGGAGTTATTGCAAAGAGCATGGGATCCGGTTATCAGGTCCAAAGCTGGGCAGACCAAGCGCCACAGCAAAAGTTGATAAAAAACAAGAGTATCAGGATAATACCGATAGAATCGAAGTGGAGCGCACCTTCAGCCTGAGCAAACGCTGTTATGGTATGAGCTGCATTACCACAAAACTGGAAGAAACGCAGTTGACATCTATCGCATTATCTGTATTCGTGACGAATCTGTTCAGGATTCAGAGGCGAATACTTTGTGCTCTTTTGCATCTGTTCCGATTCTGGCATGACCGGAACAGATGTAAGAGTTGGAAGTTACAGATAGCTGCTTAATCAGCAGACACTAGGTACACTTTTCATATCACTTACCCTCGACAATCAGCTTATATCCTAATCCCTTAACCGTGATTAAAGATACGGGGCGTGAGGGATTTAATTCAATTTTTTCTCGGATACGTCTTATGTGAGCCATTAAAGAATTTTCATACCCGAAAGGGTTTTCGCCCCAAGCTGCTTCACACAGAGCATCTATTGTTACGATACGACCTGAATTGCGGTACAAGACAGCCAGAATATCATGTTCTTTTGCGGTCAGAGCAATATGCTCTCCGCCTTTGATTACTTCTGCACGGTCAAAGTCAATTTCGCTGTTTTGTAATCGGAATACTGCTGATACCAGTTGGCATATTGCTTATGCTTATTTTTATTCTATGGACTTCTACGGATGAATTTTTACGATTGTTGGAGGAGAAAAATGAATTATGAAAAATGGGCATTTCACGACATAACCCCTATTTCCAGACAACTTACCCAGAAGCTGATATATGCCATTTTGAGTAATGAGCTTTCCTCTGGGGATAGTATTCCGTCTGTTCGTGAAATGGCTGAAATACTACATATCAATCCAAATACCGTTTTGAAATCTTATAAAGCGGTAAAACAAGACCACCTTATTATTTGCTCTAAGGGCGGAAAGTATTCTGTCACGCAAGATTATGATTGCATACAGCAGGTAAAGCAAAATACCATTAAAGAACTTTGTTGCTCATATTTGAGCAAGATGTTTGCATTGGGATTTAGCAAATCCGAAGCTATTGAACAGTTACAGAATTACTGCGATAAACTAAGGTGTCATCAATAAAGAACTATTAATAGAAAGGCATAGGCCCGCCAATAAAAAACGGTGCTTTGGTGTGCGGATTTGTCACGCCCACATAAAATTCCATCTGCCCTCTAAACCCGTTTTGAGTTTGGAGGGATTTTTGTTTGAAATTGATGAAGAGTAGAAAATGAGCTAAGGCCAATGATGTACAGTGTAATTGACCTTAGCTCATAGCATATGGAGATTATTATAAATCATGTTCCTCTTGCCGGTGTTCAGAAATATCCTTGAAATGTGCGTCATTGGATAGCAAGGTGTTGAAATTGGCGGTTATGGTATTTAATGTAGATCGTCTTTTTTCTAAATCTTGCTTTTCTTTGGTCGCAGAAGAACGTTCATTTCTAAGGTTGTCTATTTTTTTCTGCAGTCTTTCCGGGGAAGGTGATTTGGTAATGCCCAGTTCCTGTAATTGCTGTTTTAAGGAATCATGCAGTTTGTATTCTGACTGGTGAGCGGCTTTATATTTCTGAGGATCCGGTGCTGTTTTTGCATCTTCTACTATTTTTCTGCAGGTACGGTAGGACGAACAATGTTTCTGAATAAGTTCCTGGTGGGATATTTCAGAGCTTAATTCAGAAATTCGCTGTTCCGTAGCAATAAAAGAATTATCAATATCTGCAATATGCTGCCTAAAGTCTTCGTAATTCAGCAAATTGTTTTCGGATAGATAATTGAAGGTTCGTGCTGCTTCTTTCAGATTATTGAGTTGTGCCCACCGTTCAAATCCGGCACGGTTTCCGGTACTTACATAAGATGAGATATTGACAAAAAGTCGTACTTCTCTGGAGACGTTACGTGGAGATTTTGTTTTATGCCGATTTTTCTCAAGGCGGAGTAATACATTTTCTTCCGTATAATAGCTACCCAGAGATTTCATATTTGTAAAGCTTTTTTGCTCCGGTGCCCGGAAAGCCAGGTTCTTTCCCTGACGGATCTCATATCCGGCAAGCTTCATTTTTTGAAGAAATTCATCATAGTTGATGGATGACCAGATCGCTTTATCTACAGCGACTTTTAGTTTTGCTTTCCAGCTGTTTCCACGATGGTATTCCATATTTTCTTTATAAGATTTCCCTTTTTCGCCGGTTGGCATACTGGTGGCCAGACCGTTTTCCTGGCAAATACGGTTGCTGATCCTGCAGATTTTATGATAACTGCGTTTGTTGGAGACATATTTATGATGGTCAACAAAGCTGGTAGCATTAAAAATGATATGGTTATGAATATGATTCTGGTCAACATGGGTACTGATGACATATTCATATTTCCCTTTTAGTACTTCGTCAGCAAATTCTTTGCCGAGCTTATGTGCGGTTTCAGCGTCAACCTCTCTAGGCTTAAAAGATTGAATTAAATGAAATGCCAGATTGTTGCCTTTATCCATCACGTTCTTTTTACCTTCATCTCTGGTGAAAGCAAATTCCAGATCAGCAGATTCTGGGGAACAGGCAAAACTGGAAATCAGTAATTTTTCTTCGGTTTTGTCCGGATTCATAATATAGTCCAGCGCTTTTTTGTCAGTTACTTTAATGGGGAAGATTTTAATATATGCCATATCTCGCTTACCATCCTTTTCAATTCTTCCATTTCTTCCGGGTACAAATCACCGGTGGTATTTACCTTTTTTGCAATCTGGTTGATGTTTACACCGATTTTGTGCATCTCTTCGTACATCTGCTTGATCGGGGTTGTGTCGGTGTTGATGATATAGCCGTCGATAGCCATTTTTCTAAGATAGGCGCCCATGTTTCTGGTCTTTGACAGAATCATCTTTTGGCGGATCAGCTTCTTTTCCTCTGGAGTAACACAAAACAATATTTGGATGTTTCTTTTTCTGTTTGACATGTCTATTTTCTCCTTCTGTACGTAATTCGGTTTTGGGGTGCTTCGGGGTTTTCAATTTAGGGCAGGGTTCCCTAAATTGCCATTTTTGCGGAAGTGTATATACACTTCCTGTCCTTGCTGCTGTTCTACCCTCTAATAGATAAATTCAGGTGAAATAGAAAATTGCAAAAGAATTTGAGAAACTGAACAGGTAGTGCAGCTCATGAAAATGTGGTATGATTATTGTCAAGATACGAGAACATCCAGAGGTGAAAAAAAGAGTGGATAGAGAAGAAATTTTTGAATATGTGAAAAAGCAGTATGGAACAATACCTGAATATTTGTGGAGCAGTTCTCCGGATAGTGCAGTGCTTCGCCATCATAATGGAAAATGGTATGCGGTGATCATGAATGTTGAGAGATCCAAACTTGGATTGGATGGAGATGATACCGTGGAAATTATAGATGTTAAATGTGATCCGGAAATGACAGGAATGATTATCCAGACCTATGGTTTTCTGCCGGGCTATCACATGAATAAGCAGCATTGGATTACGATTTTGTTGGATGGAATAGTAGGAGAATCGAAAATATTGGATTTTCTGGATATGAGTTATGATTTGATTGATAGAATGCAGAAATGATAAAAAGAAAATTTCTCAAAACTATTCTTATTGATATATAAAGAAACTTTGTGAATAATGCAAAAACAGCATAAGCTATTTCAATAATGGCGATAGGGATTATATGTAACAGTGCCTGCCATTTCGTATTTACATTTCATAAAAAGAAAGAGTATTCTGATTTTCAAGAGCAGAATAATGGGAAGGAGTATGAGTGATTCTATGATGAATATACATTTCCTTACGATCTTACGGGAAGATGAATTTCGTGAGTTGAAGAAAGTTTTTCCGCATGATAACGAATTATTACACAGTATCAGATCAATCCGATACTGTAAAGCAGAAGTGTTTCGGGATTGTATTCTGGGAACCTTGCGAGTACCGGAAAAAAATGAAATACGTACACCACATGTTGTTTGTGGATTTTACCTGACAGATAAAGAACTTTTTTTAATTGAGGACAGTGGGAAACTGAAACACTGGATAGAGAAAAAGGAAGAAGAGTTTCAGGAGCTGAAATCGCCGGATCAGTTTCTTCTTAAGATGATGGAACTGATGATTGAAAATGATCTTCTATATTTATTACATTTGGAAAAAGAAATTGAAAAGATGGAAGATCAGCTCATAAAAAGTGTTCCAGATAATTTCTTTACGGTTCTTACAAAGTATCGACAGAAACTATCTGAGCTGGATGCATATTATGAACAGCTGGCTATGATTGGTGATCTATTACAGTCTCAAGATGGACTGACTATTATCCATAATACAGAATCGTGGAATCGTTATGCACTCAGGACAGAACGACTGCATAACCATGTGCATTTGCTTAGAGAAAATATACTGCAGTTACGTGAACTGTATCAATCTCAGCAGGATGCACAACAGAATAAAATTATGTGTATATTGACAGTTGTGACAACCTTATTCCTGCCACTTACACTTTTGACCGGCTGGTATGGGATGAATTTTGTAAATATGCCTGAGCTGCAGTGGAAATACGGATATGTTGCAGTGATTGCAATTGCAGTAATTACAATTATTCTGGAACTCATTTATTTTAAAAAGAAAAAATTGTTGTAGGATAAGATTATCCGTAGAGAGTAAAAGATTTTTTTCAGAATTAGGTATTCATTAAAATAGGCTGCACACAATTTTGTATGCAGCCGAATCTATATGAAGAGGTGCCTTTTTCCTCTTTGGCAATGTTAGTTTTTGTTATATTTTTATAACCAGAAACGGTTGGAAAAGCATCCACGCATAACGGATACAATTCCCTGAAGGATCAGGAAAAATCCGATTACCCAGGCCATAGCTGCAATACTTGCAAATGGATGTGTGAAAGACAGAAAACCAATCACAGTCAGCAGGATTCCAAGTACCGTAAACCAGCCCCAGCCTCTTACTCCCAGTTTTTGAAGGTCAAAGGAATTAACCAGTTTGGTGATACCTGAAAAAATCAGCCACATTCCTAAAATAAAGGAGATTGTCATTGCTGTAAACCATCCATTTCCCAAAATGAATAAAGACATCAGTACGGTCAGAATGCCGTCAGCAAGAAACCAGCCAGATCCTGCCATATAATCATGACCGGCTGCAAATATCACTATATCTATAATGCCGGAAAACATCATGGCAACTCCAAAGATAATGGGAAGACCATAAAGAATTTCTCCGGGATTCCTCAAACATCCAATCCCGGTTATAATCAGAAAGATTCCGGCTAAAATCCATAATACTTTTGATGTCGTTTTACTCATATCAAAAACCTCTTTCCCAATTGTGTTTAGCTTTTAAAACAGGCAGGGGTTTTATTCCCTGCCCGTTTGAGATTAACCTTCAATGGCAATATAATGGGAGTTGTTTTCTACTGTCTTCTGCTCTTTTGGAACAGTAAAGGAAAGAATACCATTTTCAAATTTCGGATGGATGTCTTCTCTCTGAACATTATTTCCTACATAAAAGCTCCTGCTTACATTTCCGGCATAACGCTCTCGGCGGATATATTTTCCTTCCTTATCCTTTTCATCTTTATCAAGACCTTTTGCGGCACTTACCGTTACATAACCGTTTTCAAGCTGGATCTGAATCTCATCTTTCTTAAATCCCGGAAGATCAATGGCCACTTCGTAAGTGTTGTCTTTTTCCTTTACATCGGTCTTCATGATATGGGGAGCATGTTTCCCATACAATTTTTTATCGATGTCCGGAAAAGCAAAATCATCCATAAAATCATCAAATAAACTTTCTCCAAAAATATTAGGCATTAACATAAGTCATATCTCCTTTCATGACATAAACTAAAGTTTGCACTATCGGAGAAACCCGAAGTGTTGATTTATGAATATCAGGAAGAGAAATCATTTCCTCTTCCTTTGTTCTATGCGTAATATAACATATGAATTAGCACTCGTCAATAGAGAGTGCTAATGATTATGTGAAGATTTTGTGAATTATAAGAAATTATATGACTACTGATATTAGATCCAGCGGCATTGATTCCAAAGGTTAATCATTATTTGAGCAGAAACAGAATGCCATGTTTCATGGGATTGGAAAAACAGACTGCGAGTGCTATACTTAACGGGATTAATATGATAATAAAGAGGCGATCATGATGATGAAAAAGAAAGAAATCCTGCAGAGCCTGTTGAAATTGGTGGTTATCGTATTTGCAGCCACCGTACTTGGGAAGATTTTTACAGGGCTTGGATTTCCAGAAACGAATATTGTTGTGATGTATCTTCTGGCTGTTCTTCTGGTTGCGAGATTTACATCAGGATATCAGTATGGGATTTTATCTGCAGTAGTTTCACTCCTATGTTACAATTATTTTTTTACGGAACCCTATCATACGCTTGCAGTAAATGATCCCGGGTATCTGATTACTTTTTCCATTATGCTGACAACTTCCATTCTTACAAGTGCCCTGACAACAAAAGAAAAGCTTTTAACGGAAGAAGCAAATGAAAGAGGGAAAGAAAGCCAGATCTTATATATGCTTTCCAGTAAGTTGTCTGATGCGGCGGATATGGAAGCTGTTCTCAGAATTGCAGCAGAAAGTATCAGTCATCTGCTTCAGGTAAATGTCGGATGCATTTATGTTGGAAGGCAGTCTGAACCGATCTTCATCCAACAGTCCGGAAAAGAGCAGATTCACAGAAGCGTGCCGGATGCAGATGAGATTCGGAAGAGATATACAAATCTTCGAACCGAATATCTGGAAGAAGAGGACACTTATGGGTACCCGGTCAACGGACGGGAGCATTTGCTGGCAGTTGTTAAAATTGATAAAACCGTAAATGAAGAACATCTGCAGGAAAAGAAAAAGTTACTGCATTCTATTATGGAGAATGTTTCCATGGCAATGGATCGGATTGAAGTAACGATAGAAAGAGTTCGTGACAGAGAAAGCATGGAACGAGAGAGAACGTGCGAATCTTTTGCGTGCAATCTCTCATGATCTCAGGACACCACTGTCGGGTATCATGGGGACATCGGAAATGCTGATGGATATGACTGACAAAGAAGACAGACGTCAGGAACTGCTTCAAGGTATTTATCAGGACGCAGACTGGCTGAAATCATTAGTGGAAAATATATTAAGCCTGACCAGGCTGCAGGATGGTAAAATTGTGATACAAAAAGAAATGGAAGCAATCGAAGAGGTGATTGGCTGTGCAGTTGCTCATGTGGAACGGAGCTTTCCGGAGCGGGAGATACAGGTAGAGATACCGGAAGAGTTCCGGCTAGTGCCGATGGATGCAAAGCTGATTGAGCAGGTAATTACCAATCTGTTGGACAATGCAGTGAAACACACAAGACCGCAGGAAGCCATTACTGTTTCTGCCAGTTACACAGAAGATGAACTACTGGTTTCTGTCCGGGACGAAGGAGAGGGAATTGCTGAAGCAGACGTTTCCAATCTATTTAAAATATTTTACACTTCCAAGACTCGTTCAGTTGATGTGAAAAGAGGAATCGGGCTGGGGCTTACGATCTGTGAGACGGTGGTAAATGCCCATGGCGGAACGATCATCGGGCGGAACCGGACGGATAGAAAGGGAGCAGAGTTTATCTTTACATTACCTCTCACGGAAGGAGGAAGAAAAATTGTTTAAAGAAAAAATATTGACCCGGAAGAAGATATGTCATGGAAAAAGTATCTGGTAAGTGTACTGGCATTTTCCGGATTTGGACTTCTGGTACTGTTTCTTTTACAGGTGTTCCAGAAATTCCTCCCATTTAATCCCCAGCATATAGAGGGAATGAGTTGGGATCTGTCACTGAATACTGCCATCAGTTTTGTGACAAATACAAACTGGCAGGCATACAGTGGAGAATCACAGCTCAGCTATCTGTCTCAGGCTCTGGGGCTGACGGTTCAGAATTTTGTGACACCGGCTACTGGTATTGCAGTTTTATATGCTCTGATCCGTGGTTTTACCAGAGTAAAAGGAAAAGGCGTGGGAAATTTCTGGACAGACCTGACAAGATCCACCCTGTATGTTTTAATGCCGCTTTCTCTGGCAGGTGCACTTATGATTGCTTCTCAGGGTGTTCCACAGACATGGAAAGCTGCAGAAACTGTAGAATTGATGGAGCCGGTTGCTTTTGATGCTGATGGCAACTATCTGGAGGATGCCAGAATAAACGGAGATACCGTAACGGTAGATGGAGAGGTTGTAGAGGATGCGGAAGTTGTTACAGAGGAAATCGTTCCTCTCGGTTTTGCGGCAAGTCAGATTGCTATTAAACAGCTGGGTACCAATGGCGGTGGATATTATGGTGTAAACTCTGCACATCCGCTGGAAAATCCGAATTGGTTCAGCAATTTACTTGAGATGCTGTTTTTGCTTCTGATACCTGCGTCATTATGCTTTTCATTTGGCCGTGACGTAAAAGACAAAAAGCAGGGAATTGCAGTTTTTATGGCGATGTTTCTGATGTTAATTGCGGCAATGTCTGTAGTAGCAGTGAATGAGCAGTCCGCATCTACGGTCCTTACAGAAAATGAATATGTAGATACTTCCACTGACGGACAGGCTGGTGGAAATATGGAAGGAAAAGAAGCAAGATTCGGTATCGGTTCCTCTGTCACATGGGCAACATGGACGACGGCAGCATCCAATGGTTCCGTAAACTCTATGCATGACAGCTATACGCCTCTTGGCGGTATGATCACAATGCTTCTGATGCAGCTTGGTGAAGTAGTATTCGGAGGCGTAGGGTGTGGACTTTACGGTATGCTTGGATTTGCAATATTAACTGTATTTATTGCAGGATTGATGGTCGGAAGAACACCGGAATACCTGGGAAAGAAGATTGAGCCTTATGAAATGAAATGGGCAGTCCTGGTATGCCTTGCCACACCAATCGCCATATTGGTATTCAGTGGAATAGCAGCAGCGGTTCCATCCGTTGCAGAAAGCCTGAATAACTCCGGGGCACATGGTTTTTCTGAAATGCTGTATGCATATTCATCAGCCGGAGGAAACAATGGTTCTGCATTTGCCGGTTTTGGCGCAGATACTCCATTTTTGAATCTTACTCTTGGTGGTGCAATGCTCCTGGCAAGATTCCTCCCAATTACAGGAATCCTTGCAATCGCAGGAAGCATGGTACAGAAAAAGAAACTGGCAGTTACAGCAGGAACCTTATCTACCAGTAATGGAATGTTTGTATTCCTGCTGATCGTGATCGTGCTGCTGATTGGTGCTTTGAGTTTCTTCCCGGCACTGGCATTGGGACCGATTGCAGAGTTTGTTGGATAAAAATCAGGAATAATCGAATGATTTGATCATATGGAGGAATCAAAAATGGCAGAAAAACAAAAAACTGCCCTCTCTGATAAAAAAATGATGATGAGGGCAATCAAAGATTCATTTATTAAGTTAAAACCGAAAACGCAGGCAGGCAATCCGGTCATGCTTCTGGTTTACCTGTCGGCAATCATGACTACCGGACTCTGGCTTATTTCTCTGATTTTCGGAATTGGAGATGCACCGACCGGCTATACCTGTGCGGTTGCAGTGATCCTGTGGTTTACGGTATTGTTTGCAAATTTTGCAGAAGCGATTGCAGAAGGAAGAGGTAAGGCACAGGCAGATTCTTTGAGAAAAGCAAAGAAAGACGTAGATGCCCATAAGATCCCGTCACCGGATCAGAAAGAAAGGATTACAGTTATTCCGTCCACAAGCCTTAAAAAAGGAGATTTGGTTCTGGTAAAGGCAGGGGAACAGATTCCAGGTGATGGAGAAGTTGTGGATGGTGCTGCATCTGTGGATGAAAGTGCAATTACCGGTGAGTCTGCACCGGTAATTCGTGAGAGTGGCGGAGACAGGAGTGCCGTAACAGGCGGAACCACTGTGCTGTCTGACTGGATTGTTGTGAGAATTACCAGTGAAGCAGGGGAAACCTTTATGGACAAGATGATTGCCATGGTAGAAGGAGCAAATCGTAAGAAGACACCGAATGAGATTGCATTGCAGATTTTTCTTGTTGCATTGTCCATCGTATTTATTATGGTAACCATGTCCCTTTATACATACTCTATGTTCTCTGCAGAGCAGGCAGGAATACCGAATCCTACATCCATTACGACCCTTGTTGCATTGCTGGTCTGCCTGGCACCGACAACCATTGGTGCGCTGCTTTCTGCAATCGGCATTGCAGGTATGAGCCGTCTGAACCAGGCTAATGTGCTGGCAATGAGTGGAAGAGCCATTGAAGCGGCAGGTGATGTAGATATTCTGATGCTGGATAAGACAGGAACGATTACTCTGGGAAACCGTCGTGCAGATGCCTTTATTCCGGTAGATGGAGCTTCGGAAAAGGAACTGGCGGATGCAGCACAACTGTCTTCCCTGGCAGATGAAACGCCGGAAGGAAGAAGTGTTGTAGTTTTGGCAAAAGAAAAGTTTGGAATCCGGGAAAGAAGTCTTTCTGATAAAAATATGGAATTTGTCCCATTTACCGCAGTGACCCGGATGAGCGGTGTGAATTTTGCAGGGACAGAAATCCGAAAAGGAGCTGCAGATGCAATTAAAGATTACGTGGTAAAAGGCGGAGGAATTTATTCTCCGGAGTGTGATCATATTGTGAAAGAGATTTCATCCAAAGGAGGAACACCTCTGGTGGTGGCCAAGAACCATATCGTTTTAGGCGTCATTTACCTGAAAGATATTATAAAAGACGGTGTGCAGGAAAAGTTTGCGGATCTTCGTAAGATAGAGAAAGAAAAAAAGCTATGGTCGCAGACAACCATTTCAGACATGTTAAAAAATGAGGTCTATCTGGGAAAAACTGTGTGGAGTAAAAAAAGAGTTGCAGTAACTGGAAGTACCAAACTTGCCAAAAATGACAGAGAGGATTGGATTATTGTAGAAGGAACACATGAACCAATCGTGTCAGAGGAATTATTTGCAAAGGCGAATGAGATGGCATTTTCAAAAGAAAAACGTCCATACAAACCAAAGAAAAAAAGTCATGCAATTTTGATGTGTCCATCATGTGGTAGACGGTTGGACTTAACGGGATCTGGTAAATCGTATCGCTGTCCACAAGCACACATGACCGGACTTCCAGAGTGTTCCAACAGCAAGATGGACAAAGTGGAATTGGAGGAAACGGTTTTAGCCTGTGCCAGAAACATGGTTCGGTTTATATCAGATAATCTGGAAAAGAAGAAAAAAGTGTGGCTGGAAACATCTATTCAGGAAGAAAAGCTCTCTACTCTGGCGAGCGAAAAGAAGCGTCTGTCATCCAGAAAGATGAAATTATATTCTGATTACAGAATGGGAAGTCTTACGAAAGACCAGTATATCTCAGAGCTGGAGATAACAACAAAACGCATTGCTGAAATTGATCAGTGTATTCCGGAGATTGAAAATGAAATTGAAGAAGCCCGGAAAAAGATTGAGGAAGCAGGAGCGAAACAGGCAGAGCTGAATGATATTGCAGCATTACAGTCTTTTGATAAAAACGTGCTGTACAAGATTATTGATAAAGTGTATGTCTATGGCGGCGGAAGAATAGAGATCATCTGGAAAATGGATGATATTTTCTTTGTGGGAGATAAGAGTAAAGTCATAGATGTGAATGAGAAAAAAGATGAGTAATTATTTGCAGGAGCATCGCCAGGGAAAACTGGCGGTGCTTTTTGCAAGAAAAACATATTTTTTTTAGTCTTATATTGACAAAAGCAGAGACTATCGGCTTAACCTGGTCAGATGTGGATATGAAGAACCGGGAGATTCATGTAGGTGGACAGCTTGTGTATTATGAAGGTGATGAAGGATATTGTTTCCATGATTCAGTAACTAAAACGGATGCAGGAATCAGAGATATTCCTATGACACAGATGGTATATGATGCGTTCCGTAAACAGAGAGAACTGAACCTGATGCTTGGTTTACAGAGTAATGTAGATATTGGTGGACGCAGTGGATTCATCTTCAATACAAAGCATGGACGTCCGATCATGCCGGCGGGAGTGAACAGCTTTCTGAAAAATATTGTCAATGCCTATAATAAGAAAGAAAGCAAACTGGCAGAAGAAGAGAAGCGAGAGCCGGAGCTGATGCCTCCTATTTCATCGCATACTCTTCGTCATACGGGATGTACCAGGCTGGGTGAGAACAATGTCAATCCCAAAGTTATGCAGTATGTGATGGGGTGCTGGATGTCCGGTGGAGATCCGTTTAGCACCGACCGTAGCGGAGCGAAGAACATTCAGATGCACAGATCACAATGAATGTCTACAATCATATTGCAGAGAAGCCTCATGTGGAGAACGAGATGTCTAAAATGAACCTGCAGAAACTGTGACTGCTGTGGTATAAACCAGAAGTCGTTGTTGTAAAATGTGGTCAAATCAAGAAAATCGAGTGCGAAAGTAAGTGAAAAATCCCTGTGAAGCCCGTAAAATCAAGGCTTCACAAAATCTTCACAAAATAATTAGCACTCACATCTTGACTCTGCTAACAAAACGTGATATGTTATACAAGAACTAGAACAAGACAACAATGTTACGGTGGCAAAAACCAGAAGTAACCAGTTATATTTTTATTTGCAGATAGAGGAGGAGAGCCTATGAATATCAGTAAATTTACGCAGAAATCCATACAGGCTGTTCAGGATCTGGAAAAGGTTGCCTATGAATACGGCAATCAGGAAGTGGAGCAGGAGCATCTTCTGTATGCTCTTCTCAGTCAGGAGGACAGCCTGATTCTCAAGCTTATTGAGAAGATGGAGATCAATAAGGAATATTTTGTTAATACAGTAAAAAAAGCCCTGGATGCCAGGGTAAAGGTAAGCGGCGGAGATCTCAGGTTCGGACAGTACCTGAATAAATCTCTTGTCAGCGCAGAAGACGAAGCAAGAGCTATGGGAGACGAGTACGTTTCTGTAGAGCATCTGTTTCTGTCTCTTCTGAAGCAGCCGAGCCCCAGCATGAAGAAGATTTTTGATGAATTTGGAATTACCAGAGAACGTTTTCTTCAGGCGCTTTCCACAGTAAGGGGAAATCAGAGGGTAGTCAGCGACAACCCGGAAGCAACCTATGATACTCTCAATAAGTACGGAGAGGACCTGGTGGAAAAAGCCCGCAACCAGAAGCTGGACCCGGTAATTGGCCGTGATGCGGAGATTCGCAACATTGTCAGGATTCTTTCCCGTAAGACAAAGAACAATCCGGTTCTGATCGGTGAGCCGGGCGTCGGTAAAACAGCAGCCATTGAAGGACTGGCTCAGAGAATCGTTGCCGGAGACGTTCCTGAAGGACTGAAAAACAAAAAGATTTTTGCTCTGGACATGGGCGCGCTTGTAGCAGGAGCCAAGTACAGAGGCGAGTTTGAGGAACGTCTGAAGGCAGTTCTGGAGGAAGTGAAAAAAAGCGAGGGAAACATTATTCTCTTTATTGACGAGCTTCATCTGATCGTCGGAGCAGGAAAAACAGACGGCGCCATGGATGCGGGAAATATGCTGAAGCCAATGCTTGCAAGAGGGGAACTTCACTGTATCGGAGCAACCACCCTGGACGAGTATCGTCAGTATATTGAAAAGGATGCTGCTCTGGAACGTCGTTTCCAGCCGGTTATGGTTGATGAGCCTACTGTGGAGGATACCATTTCCATTCTTCGTGGACTGAAGGAGCGTTATGAGGTATTTCACGGAGTAAAGATCACAGACAGTGCTCTTGTGGCGGCAGCAACACTTTCGCACAGATATATTACAGACCGTTTTCTTCCGGACAAGGCCATTGACCTTGTGGATGAGGCCTGCGCGCTGATCAAGACGGAGCTGGATTCCATGCCTACCGAGCTTGACGAGCAGAGACGTAAGATCATGCAGATGGAGATTGAAGAGTCTGCCCTTAAAAAAGAAACAGATAATTTAAGTAAGGAGCGTCTTGCAGACCTTCAGAAGGAGCTTGCTGATCTTCGGGATGAATTTAATACTCAGAAGGCTCAGTGGGACAATGAAAAGCATTCTGTAGAAAAGCTTCAGAAGCTTCGTGAGCAGATCGAGGATGTGAATAAGCAGATACAGAAGGCAAAGCAGAGCTATGACCTGGAAAAGGCTGCAGAGCTTCAGTATGGAGAGCTTCCAAGACTTCAGCAGCAGCTTGAGATCGAGGAACGCAATACAAAGGAAAGTGACAACCGACTGGTGCATGAGGCTGTGACAGATGATGAGATCGCAAAGATCATTTCCAGATGGACAGGAATCCCTGTTACCCGTCTGACTGAGGGCGAGAGGACAAAACTTCTGAGTCTTGAAGATGAGCTTCATAAACGGGTGATTGGCCAGGATGAGGGTGTGCGCCTTGTGACAGATGCCATTCTGCGGTCAAAGGCCGGAATCAAGGATCCAACCAAGCCTATTGGTTCTTTTCTGTTCCTGGGACCTACCGGCGTAGGTAAAACGGAGCTGGCAAAAACACTGGCAGCAACGCTTTTTGATGATGAACAGAATATGGTCCGCATTGACATGAGTGAATATATGGAGAAATATTCTGTATCCCGTCTGATCGGAGCGCCTCCGGGATATGTGGGCTATGAGGAAGGCGGTCAGCTGACAGAGGCTGTCAGAAGAAAGCCGTACAGCGTTGTGCTGTTTGATGAGATTGAAAAGGCTCATCCGGACGTGTTTAATGTACTTCTTCAGGTGTTGGATGACGGACGTATCACGGATTCTCAGGGAAGGACTGTGGATTTCAAGAACACCATTCTGATCATGACATCCAATATAGGTTCACCCTATCTTCTGGACGGCATTGATGAAAAGGGAGATATAAAACAGGAAGCTCAGGATATGGTCATGAATGATTTGAGAGGTCATTTCCGACCGGAGTTCCTGAATCGTCTGGATGAAATAATTTTGTTCAAACCCTTGACAAAAAATAATATTGGTAACATAGTAGACCTGATGGTGGCAGAGCTTGACAGGCGTCTGTCTGATCAGGAGCTTTCCCTGACTCTGACAGAGGCGGCAAAAGCGCAGGTTGTGGAAAACGGCTATGATCCTGTGTATGGAGCCCGTCCTCTGAAGCGTTATCTGCAGAATTATGTGGAAACACTTGCTGCGAAAAAGATTCTTTCCGGTGATGTTCATGCAGGAGATACGCTGGAATTGGATGTAAGGGACGGCCAGTTTATTATCAATGTAAAGGACGGAAACAGATGATACCCAAGGACCCGGTAATTTTACTGAGTTATGTGAACACGCAGCTTCGGGATTATTATGATTCCCTGGAAGCGCTCTGTACCTGCAGAGGTCTGAAAAAACAGGAACTGGTAGAAAAACTCAGAACCATTGATTATGAGTATGACGAAAATACAAACCAGTTTATATGATGGAGAGCCGGAGAAGATTTCCTGATAAAGGAGATTTTTCTCCGGCTTTTCTTTTTGAAAAATATTCACATTGTTCAGAGAATTAAAAAATAAATTCTACGTTATAAGATGAAATTACTGTTTTACATTTCTCTTAAAAATACTGAAAAACATTTGCTGCGCTAATGATTATTTTGTGAAAAAAGTGTGTTTAAACGGTGAAATAAGTATAAAGTGCACAAAAATAGATTGCCTTTTTTGTGCAAATGAGTATTATATATAATTAGCCGACTAATTATATATAATGAATACGAGGTGATATTGTGGAAGATACGCAGACGCAGGAAAAAACAGGCTTTCAGCATTTGTTTATGCAGCTGAACAGAGCCTATGCTGCAAAATGCTTCAGCCAGATGACTGCTCTTGGCATACATCCGGGTCAGATTCCCATTTTGCTTCTTCTGGCAAAGCGTGTGGAAATGAGCCAGAGGGAGATTGCGGAGGAACTGTGTGTAAAGCCCCCGACAGTGAATGTCATGGTACAGCGTATGGAAAAGGCAGGTCTGATCGGCCGGAGACATGATGAAAAGGATCAGAGGATCACAAGGATTTTTCTTACGGATCAGGGCTATGAAATGAAGAAGAAGGTGGCAGAACAGATAGAGCTGAATGAACGTTATGCTTTTATGGGATTCAGTGATGCTGAGAAATGTCTGTTCCGACGTTTTATGGAACAGATCATTACAAACATTTCGTGTATTCCGGAGGAAAAAACAGAGAATCTACAGGAAAAGGAGAGGCTGACAAGTGATTAAATTAATGAAATATCTGAAAAAATCAGCCGGATATGTGGCGTTGATCATTGCCCTTTTGTTTTTGCAGGCATATTGTGATCTGTCCCTTCCGGACTACACATCAAAAATTGTCAACATAGGCATCCAGCAAAAGGGAATTGAGGATGGCGTTCCGGAAAAAATAAGAAAGACCTCCATGGACGGTCTGGAGCTTTTTATGAGCCAGGAGGATATTTCCCAGCTGGAAACTGCCTATACGGAAGACGGAGAGCTTTATGTTCTGAAAGATATTGACAAGGATACAAGAGCTTCCCTCAACGAAATACTTGGAAAACCCATGCTGATGCTGGGCGGACTGACTATGGAAAATGAAGCATCCGGGGAAATGCTGGCACAGATGGGAATACCGGAAGGAGCAGATCCGGTGGAGGCTGTTGCACAGATGCCGGAGGATGCGAGAGCGCAGATGACAGAGAGCATGGGCGAAAAATTCCGGGACATGCCGGATTCCATGATAACCCAGGCGGCTGTTTCCTATGTACAGGCCGAGTATGAGGCTCTTGGCGAGGATATTGATGAACTTCAGATGAAATACATCGGAGAAGCGGGACTGAAAATGATCCTGATGGCGCTTCTTATTATGGCTGCTTCGATTTCTGTAGTTTTCCTTTCGGCAAAGGTGGCTGCAAGTCTGGGCCATGATATCAGAGGAGATATTTACAGGAAGGTAATCGGATTTTCCAGCAATGAGTACAACAAATTTTCCACGGCATCTCTGATCACCAGAAGCACCAATGATGTGCAGCAGGTACAGATGACTATGGCAATGATGTTCCGTATTGTTCTGTATGCTCCGATCATTGGAATCGGAGGAGTGCTTCGTGTGCTGGAAACAGATTCTTCCATGACATGGATCCTTGGTGTGGGCGTTGTGCTGATTCTTGTTATCATCGGACTTCTGTTTTCCATTGCAATGCCCAGATTTACAAAGCTTCAGACACTGATCGACAGGCTGAATCTTGTTACAAGAGAAATACTGACCGGTATTCCTGTGATCCGTGCCTTCAGCAGAGAGAAACATGAAGAAGACAGATTTGAAGATGCAAATAAGGTACTGACAAAAACAAACCTGTTTGTAAACCGCTGTATGACTTTTATGATGCCTTCCATGATGCTGATCATGAACGGGATTTCAGTTCTGATCGTATACAATGGTTCCTATGCAGTGGATGCGGGAAACATGCAGGTTGGCGATATGATGGCGTTTATTCAGTATGCTATGCAGATCATTATGGCCTTCCTGATGATCACTGCCATGTCCATTATGCTTCCGAGAGCAAATGTTGCAGCAATGCGAATTGTGGAAATCCTGGAAACAGAAAACAGTCTGAAGGAGCCGGAAGCGCCGGTTCATCCGTCAGAGGAAATAAAAGGAACAGTAGAGTTTGACCATGTGTCCTTTGCCTATCCGGATGCCGGAGAAAATGTTCTTACTGACATCAGCTTTAAAGCGGAAAAAGGCCAGACACTGGCAGTGATCGGAAGTACCGGAAGCGGAAAGAGCTCTCTCATCAATCTGATCCCCAGATTTTATGATGTGATACAGGGGTGCGTAAAGGTTGACGGAGTGGATGTAAGAAGCATGTCCCAGAAAGATCTTCGTGACCGCCTTGGATATGTTCCGCAGAAGGGAGTCCTTTTTTCCGGAACCATTGATTCCAACATCCGTTATGGAAAAACAGATATTTCAGAGGAACAGGTAAAGAAGGCTGCCATGGTTGCCCAGGCGCAGGATTTTATTGAAGAGAAGCCTCACGGATATGAGTCTCCGGTAGCCCAGGGAGGAACCAATGTTTCCGGTGGACAGAAACAGAGACTTTCCATTGCAAGGGCAGTGGCAAAGGATCCGGAGATCTTTATTTTTGACGACAGCTTTTCTGCTCTGGATTTTAAAACAGACAAGGCGCTTCGGAAAGCTTTAAAGGAGCATACAAAAAATGCAACGACCATTATCGTTGCCCAGCGTATCAGTACAATTCTGAACGCAGATCAGATTCTTGTGCTGGATGACGGAAAGATGGCGGGACTGGGAACTCACAGAGAACTGATGAAAAACTGTGAGGTTTATCGTCAGATCGCCATGTCACAGTTATCAGAGGAGGAACTGGCAAATGAGTGAAAATAGAAGAGGGCCTATGGGCCATGGACATGGAAGAGGAATGCATGGAGGAGAAAAGGCCAAGGACTTTAAAGGTTCCATGGCAAAGCTGTTCCGGTACATGGGACGGTATAAGTTCCGGTTTATCCTGATGTTTGTTTTTGCCGTTGCAGGTACGGTGTTTAATATATGGGGACCAAAGATTCTGGGAAAGGCTACCACAGAGCTGTTTTCCGGGCTGGTAGCCAAGGTAAACGGAACCGGAGGAATCAATTTTGAAAAGATCGCAATGATCCTTCTGGGCGTTATGATCCTTTATCTGGCAAGCTCCTGCTTTTCCTTTATACAGGGCTTTGTGATGACAGGAATTTCAAATGATGTTACCTATAATCTGAGGAAAGATATTTCCAAAAAGATCAACCGCCTTCCGCTGAATTATTTTGAGAGCAGAACAAACGGAGAGATTCTTTCCAGAGTGACCAATGATGTGGACACCTTACAGATGAGTCTGAACCAGAGTATGACACAGCTGATCACCTCAGTTACTACCATTATCGGCGTACTGTTTATGATGCTGTCCATTAATGTCTGGATGACGCTGGCAGCGCTTCTGATCCTGCCGGTTTCCATGGTGATCATTAATTTTGTCATGAAGCATTCTCAGAAATATTTCCGCGACCAGCAGAATTATCTTGGAAAGGTCAACGGACAGATCGAGGAAAACTACGGCGGACATAATGTAGTCAAGGTATTTAACAAAGAGCAGGATGTTGTTGCTGAATTTGAAAAGGACAACAAAAAGCTTTATGAATCTGCATGGAAATCACAGTTTTTCTCCGGAATGATGATGCCGGTCATGCAGTTTGTAGGAAACCTGGGATATGTAATGGTTGCTTTCCTGGGAGGAATCTTTACTATTAAGGGAAGTATTGAGGTAGGTGATATCCAGTCCTTTTTCCAGTATATCCGAAACTTTACGAATCCTATCCAGCAGATCGCGCAGGTGGTAAATCTTCTTCAGTCCTCAGCAGCAGCTTCTGAGCGTGTATTTGAGTTTCTGGAGGAGCCGGAGGAACAGCAGACTGCAGAGAATCCTGTTTCTGTAAAAAATCTTACAGGGGATGTGCAGTTTGAGCATGTTTCCTTTGGATATAATCCGGACAAGATCATTATTCATGATTTTTCTGCAGATATCACAGATGGACAGAAGATTGCTATTGTAGGGCCTACAGGCGCCGGAAAAACAACCATGGTGAAGCTTCTTATGCGCTTTTATGACGTAAACAGCGGAGAGATCATGGTTGACGGACACAATATCAAAGATTTTAACAGAAGCGAGCTTCGTGAAATGTTTGGAATGGTACTTCAGGACACCTGGCTGTTTTCCGGAACCATTATGGAAAATATTCGGTACGGACGGCTGGATGCCACAGACGAAGAGGTGATCGCTGCCGCAAAAGCAGCCCATATCCATAATTTTATCATGCAGCAGCCCGGTGGCTATCAGATGGTTCTTGATGAGGAAACCAGCAATATTTCTCAGGGACAGAAGCAGCTTCTTACGATTGCAAGAGCGATTCTGGCAGACAATAAAATTCTGATTCTGGATGAGGCAACCTCTTCTGTAGACACAAGAACAGAAATGAGGATACAGAAGGCCATGAATAACCTGATGAAAGGCAGAACCAGCTTTGTGATCGCACATCGCCTTTCCACCATCAAGGATGCGGATCTGATCCTTGTAATGAAGGACGGAGATATCATCGAGCAGGGAAATCACAAGGAACTTCTGGAAAAGGGCGGCTTTTATGCAGAACTGTATAACAGTCAGTTTGAGCAGAAGGCTCAGTGCTCCTGAGGGGATAAAATTCTGACTGCTGCTGACAGCCGGAACAGATTTCGAACAGGGCAGTAAAAGGTACAGGCAATAAACAATAATACAGGGCAGTGGACTGGCTGAGGAATAAATCCTTGTCAGCCACTGCTCTTTTGGATATAATGAAAAATACAGAAAATTCTTTATTGCTGTGAAAGACAATAATTCTTTCAGGCAGGTATGGATTACAGCAGTTTACGCAAAATATATTATAATATCAGCAGCTGTTCACAGGGCAAATTGCTGTGAATAGAGCGAACAGTAACGAATATACCGTAAACAGAAGGAATGAGTTTCGTACATCAGAGCTGTATAGAGAAGCCAGCCGGAAGATGAAGGGAGGAACAGAAATGATCGTAACAACAACTGCAAATGTAGACGGAAAGAAAATCATAGAGTATAAAGGAATTGTTTTTGGTGAGGTAGTCAGCGGAGTAAATGTGCTGAAGGATTTTACAGCAGGAATGAGAAACTTTTTTGGCGGAAGATCAGCAAGCTATGAGGACGAGCTGATGCATGCAAGGGAAGAGGCTCTGAGAGAAATGGAAGAAAGGGCAGCACAGAGGGGCGCAAATGCCGTAGTAGGTGTGGATGTGGACTATGAGGTTCTCGGATCTGACAATGGAATGCTTATGGTGACAGTCAGCGGAACTGCTGTTGTGGTAGCCTGAGCGTATGCAGACAGAAAAATCCGGACAGGAATATCTGGAACAGGTGCTTGCATGTCTTGAAAAAAGGATGGAAGAAGTAAACGCTTCCATTGAGGCCGGCGTCAGAGAAATCGAGGACATGCATGAATACTACTGGGAAAATTATACAGAAATGGACCAGTACGGATATGAGGAATTTGACAACAGACAGGCTCTTCTGGCCCAGGTAAATGCCAATCAGGAACAGCTTCTTCTGCGGAAAAGATTCCGTAATATGCAGGATTCACCGTTTTTCGGCAGAGTGGATTTTATTTACCAGGGAGATGAGGAGCCGGAGCAGTTTTACATTGGAATCGGAAATCTGGCGGAAAGAGCCGGAAGCCGTCCTCTTGTAAATGACTGGCGGGCTCCTGTCAGCGGTCTTTTTTATGATTATGACAAAGGACCGGCTTCCTACGAAGCGCCTCAGGGAGTTTTTGAAGGGGAAATAAGCTCCAAATGGCAGTATAAGATTTGCCGTGGAAAGCTTGTTTATGAATTTGAAAGCGATATTAAAATTGATGATGATATCCTGAAAGCAGAGCTTGGAGGAAGCGGAGAGGTTCAGCTTAAAAACATCATCCGTACCATTCAGAAAGAGCAGAATGCCATTATCCGCAATACGGAGGACAGGATCATGGTGATCCAGGGAACTGCAGGAAGCGGAAAAACTTCGGTAGCTCTTCACCGGATCGCTTATCTTCTTTACCATGACCGCAAAAACCTGAAATCCTCCAATATTCTGATCCTTTCTCCAAACAGCGTGTTTGCAGACTATATCTCACATATTCTGCCGGAGCTGGGAGAAGAAAATATCCGTGAAATGAGTTTTGATCTTTTTGCTTACAGAGAGCTGCAGGATGTGGCAGCAGACTGTGAGGACAAGTATGATCAGATTGAAAGAGCAGTAAAAAATCCCGATACCTGGAAACAGTACAGAGAAAAACAGTCTCCGGAATATGTTTCACGGCTGCAGGGATTTATGATGAGCCTTGAAGATGAACTTATGAATTTCCGGGATGTGGAGTATAAAGGCTGCTCCATCAGGGAATCCGAAATCATCCGGCTGTTTTATTTCCGGTTTCAGGATATTCCTCTGTTATCCAGAATGGAAGCTGTGGCAGAATATTTTATCGATCAGGTGGAAACACTGAGGGACAGAGATCTTTCAGAGGAAGAGAAGGCTGAGGTAACAGAAAAGTTTCTGGGAATGTACGGCACAAGAGACTTTTATGTTCTTTACAGCCGCTTTCTGGACAGAGAGGGCTTTCGTGCTCTGCCCAGGCGTCCTCTGGAAAAACGAAGACTGAAGTATGAGGATGTTTACCCTGTTTTATATCTGAAATATCATTTGACCCGGTGCAGGGAGCATCGGGATATCCGTCACCTTGTTGTAGATGAAATGCAGGATTATTCCTGGATCCAGTATCTGATCCTGAAGAAGCTTTTTCCATGCAGAATGACCATACTGGGCGACAAAGCCCAGACAATGGAAGAGAAGCAGCAGGATGTTATGAAGTTTCTGCCCGGAATTTTCGGCAGAAATATCAGAAAAATCTATATGAACAGAAGCTACAGGAATACAGTGGAGATCGCAGAGTATGCAAACCGGCTTGCGGGGATTACCGGTATGGAACTGTTTGAGCGGCATGGAGAGCCTGTACGGGAAGAAACATTTGAAAGTACAGAAAAGGCTTTAAATGAAGTTCTTAAAATCTGGCTCAGAGACAGGGATCGCCTGGAGACAGGGGCAGTGATCTTTATGACAGAAAAGGAAGCGGAAGCTGCAGGGGCTTATCTGAAGCAGAAGCTGGAAACCGAAGCGCCGGAGCAGAGGGACACCCTTTCCTATCTTGACCGGAACAGCGGACAGTTTTGTAAGGGGCTGACAGTCACTACGTTTTATCTGGCAAAAGGACTGGAATTCGACAGAGTGTATGGGGTGTTTGCCGATACGGACAAAAGCCCGCTGAAAATTCAGGCAGAATATATTACGGCAACCAGAGCGCTTCATGAGCTGTTTATGTATACGGTCATGAGCTGAAAACCGGCCTGAAACAAAGGATATGACAGGAATTTACACTTTCTTCATAGGAATTTCACATCATGCCGGGGAAAATTCATTGACATGTATGTAATAAAATTGTAAAATGTGAAACAAAGAGTTTGAGTAGAATTCAGAATTTTTTTAGGAGGATATTATGAAGAACAAAAAATTACTTGCTGTTTTAGCGGTTACAATATCAGCATCTGTCTTTATGGCAGGCTGCGGCTTCGGCGAGGACGAGCCGGAAGCTCAGAAGGTTGTCAGCGTAACACCGGCGCCGGAGGTGACAAAGGCTCCAACAGCGACACCTACCATTGCCCCCAATGTACAGGATACCACTTATACCTCCGCAGATAAATCTGTTTCCATTAATCTTCCGGATGCTACCTGGGCAAACAAAACTGACGAGGCAGATACCATCAGCTTTGAGTCTCCGGACAATGGCAATATCCTTATTCTTCACGGCCAGGGAGAAGAGACAATGGCTGCCACTGTAATTCCAAGCACACAGGATATGGCTGTTTCTCTGGATCAGGCAGACGGAGATAAGGTTCAGGGAACTGATTTTGAAATCCAGGATTACAAGGCTGAGGATGTAAACGGAATCGGCGTTTACAGCTATGTGACAAAAATGCTGAATACAGAAAAGAGCGATGGAGCTCTTTATGTGGTTCATAAAGTATTTGCAAATGCCAGCGAATATTATTCTATTGAAGCTTCTGTAAAAAAAGAGGAAGCTCTGGCATCTGTAAAGAGCGCTGTTGATTCCTTTAAGATTCTTGGAAATTCCTCACTGAAAGAGGCGGCTCCGGGAACAGCAGCACCGGCCGGAAATGCAGAGAATAAAGATGCGGCAGGCGCAGACGCTGCAGGAAACGATGCTGCGGCAAATACAGGAAACACTGCTGATACAGGCGCAGCAGATACAGGGAATACAGATGCGGGAACTGCTGATACAGGCTCTGTTTCCGAGGAAGGCGGAGAGACTTCGTCTGAGGGAACAACAAATTCCGCAGGCTTTACTGATGAGCAGCTTTCCAATACAGATGAAACAAGAACTATTTATCGAAACTCTGACGGTGAGCCGCTGGTAATCCAGCCGGACGGAAACGGAAACTGGGTTGATTTTGACGGAAATACCTACAGCTTTGCAAATGACCAGGATGTGTATACAGAGGACGGCACAAGCTATTACTGGCATGGCGAGGCTGCTGACGTATACTATATGCCGGTTCAGTAAATAAGAGGCAGAGGCGATCATAGAGCGGAATATTTAAGGCAGGTGAGCGATCATCTGCCTTTTCCTCTCATGGGGAGAATTTGTTCCAGATAAGGGTCGTCCGGGTGTATCATTACATAAAAAGGAGAAGTACAGTGGAAGCGTACGGAAAATTTGCACAGGTGTATGACCTGTTTATGGACAATATTGATTATGAAAGCTGGGCGGCTTATGTGGAAAAGCATCTGAAAGCCCGGGGAATCGAGGACGGACTGGTTCTGGAGCTGGGCTGCGGCACAGGTACCATGACGGGATTGCTTGCACAAAAGGGATATGATATGATTGGTGTGGACAATTCTGAGGAAATGCTTGCCGAGGCAATGAAGAAAAAAATGGAGACAGGGCAGGACATTCTGTACCTTCTTCAGGATATGCAGGAATTTGAACTGTATGGAACTGTACGGGCGATCATCAGTGTGTGCGACAGCCTGAATTACATTACAGACAGGAAGGAGCTGCTTCAGGTATTCAGACTGGTAAATAATTATCTGGATCCGGGCGGTATTTTTCTGTTTGATATGAATACCGTTCACAAATACCGGGATATTCTGGGAGAGACAACCATAGCAGAAAATCGGGATGAAGGAAGCTTTATCTGGGAAAACAGCTATGATCCGGAAAACGGCATGAATATTTATGAGCTGGCAGTTTTTTTGCCGAGAGAAGACGGGCTTTATGAAAAATGTGAGGAGCTTCACTGCCAGAAAGCATATGAGCAGTCAGAAATAGAGGCTCTGATCGCTGAGGCAGGGATGGAGCTTGTGGCTGTTTATGACGCCTATACTATGAATCCGGCATCCAAAGACAGTGAAAGACTGTTTTTTGTGGCAAAGGAAAAAGGCAAGCATACAGCCTGAAGGCAAAATATAGAAAATTATTTTTATAAGACAAAATTTAAGAGATACAGATTCAGGAGGAATAAAATGAGTGATTATATTGTAAGAGCAACGGCGGCAAACAGCCAGGTGCGCGCCTTTGCGGCAGTGACAAGGGAAACAGTGGAGACAGCCAGGAAGGCTCATAATACCAGCCCTGTGGCGACGGCAGCTCTTGGAAGACTGCTTACTGCAGGGGCTATGATGGGCGTGATGATGAAGGGCGATAAGGATATTTTGACTCTTCAGATTCAGGCCAGCGGCCCTCTGGAAGGAATTACTGTAACTGCGGATTCTCAGGGAAGAGTAAAAGGCTACGTGGGAAATCCTGAGGTGATCATTCCTGCCAATGATAAAGGTAAACTGGATGTTGCCGGCGCAGTGGGAATCGGCCTTCTTAATGTAATTAAGGATATGGGGCTGAAGGAACCTTATTCCGGACAGGTAGTCCTTCAGACCAGTGAGATTGCAGAAGACCTTACGTATTATTTTGCAGTCAGCGAGCAGGTTCCTTCTGCAGTAGGGCTTGGGGTTCTGATGAATAAGGACAATACTGTGCAGCAGGCAGGAGGATTTATTATTCAGGTTATGCCTTTTGCAGAAGAGGAAACTATTGCAAAACTGGAAGAAAATGTACAGAAGATCCAGTCTGTAACTACTCTTCTGGAGCAGGGACATACTGCAGAAAGTCTCCTGGAGGCAGTGCTGGACGGATTTGACATTGAATTTACAGATAAGGTTCCAACAGAATTTTACTGCAACTGCAGCAAAGAGCGTGTGGAAAAGGCGCTGATCAGTATTGGCAGAAAGGATCTGAATGAAATGATCCAGGAAGGAAAGGAAGTAGAGCTGAACTGCCATTTCTGCAATACAAATTATGTATTCAGTGTAGAAGAGCTGAAAGAAATTCTCAGAAAGTGCAGATAGAAGGTCTGTCAGGCTGCTAAGAGATGCCTGGTGTCCGCTGTATGCGGACAGGAAAGGGGAAATTATGAAAGACGGATTTATCAAGGTCAGTGCAGGAACACCTGATGTACGGGTAGCGGACTGTGAATATAATGCCGGAGAGATTATCTGTATGGCCCATGAGATGGCAGAAAAGGGAGCGATGGTCATGGTGTTCCCGGAGCTGTGCATCACTGGCTATACATGCGGGGATCTTTTTTGGCAGGAAACACTTCTGAAAGAAGCAAAGTCTCAGCTTCTTCGTATTGCAGCTGAGACAGAGGATATAAACGGACTTATTTTTGTGGGGCTGCCGCTGGAATACCAGGGAAAGCTTTATAATTCTGCGGCAGCGCTGAACCGTGGAAAAATTGCAGGCTTTGTGCCAAAGGTAAATATTCCCAATTACAATGAATTTTATGAGGGACGTTATTTTATCTCAGGAAAAGATGTGGACGGGAAGATTACGATTAAACGGGAAGATTACTGCGGCGCATATGCAGAAAAGGATCCTGAAATTGAGATACGGTTTTTCGGAGAAGAGGAGCTGCAGGATGTGGATGCCCGGGAAAATACTGAGGATGGGCTTGATTTTGAAGAGGATGATTTCCTGGATGAGCTTGACATGGATGATGCGGACTATATAGACGAAGATGATCTGGAGGATGACCCGGATGAATATGAAGTGCCTGTTTCTCCGGAGCTTATATTTACCTGTCCGGAGTTTCCGGAGCTTAAGGTTGCGGCAGAAATTTGCGAAGACCTGTGGGTGGCAGCTCCGCCAAGCAATTTACATGCATATCGTGGAGCAAATATGATCGTAAATCTTTCTGCCAGTGATGAGCTGGCAGGAAAGGATACTTACCGGAGAAACCTGGTAAGCAGTCAGTCAGCCAGACTGGTGTGCGGATATATCTATGCTTCTGCCGGACCGGGAGAGTCCACTCAGGATGTGGTTTACGGAGGCCATGATCTGATCGCAGAAAACGGAACCATTCTTGCAGAAAGCAGACGCTTTGAAAACGGAGCTGTTTATGGAATTATGGATATCCATAAACTGAATAATGAACGCAGGAGAATGACTACCTGTGGATTTGCTTCAGACAGAGAAAGAGAAGGCTTCAGAGAGGCGCTGTTTTATCTGGAAAAAACAGAGACAAAGCTGGAACAGAAATTTGACTCCAGACCTTTTGTGCCTTCTTCTGAAACAGAAAGAGCCCGCCGCTGCGAGGAAATCCTGAACATTCAGGCAACAGGTCTGAAAAAACGTCTGGATCATATTCACTGCCAGAATGTTGTGATCGGACTTTCCGGAGGACTGGATTCCACACTGGCTCTTCTTGTAACTGTCCGTGCTTTTGATATGCTGGGGCTTTCAAGAGAAAAAATCACAGCAGTGACCATGCCGTGCTTTGGAACAACAGACAGAACCTATTCCAATGCCTGTGAGCTGAGCCGCTGCCTGGGCGCTGAGCTTCGGGAGGTAAATATCCGGGAGGCTGTCAGCCTTCATTTCAGGGATATTGGTCATGATCCCAACAAACATGATGTAACTTATGAAAACGGACAGGCAAGAGAGAGAACCCAGATTCTTATGGATATTGCAAATCAGTCAGGAGGAATCGTGATCGGAACAGGAGATCTGTCAGAACTGGCTCTCGGCTGGGCGACCTACAACGGGGATCATATGTCCATGTACGGGGTGAACAGCTCTGTACCCAAAACTCTTGTGCGCCATCTTGTAAAATACTGTGCAGATACCTGCGAGGATAAGAAATTGTCAGGTATCCTTCTTGATATTCTGGATACTCCGGTAAGTCCGGAGCTTCTTCCGCCGGAAGACGGAGTGATCGCCCAGAAAACAGAAGATCTTGTAGGCCCCTATGAGCTTCATGACTTTTTCCTTTATCATATGCTGCGCTGGACCTGTCCGCCTGAAAAAATCTTCCGTATGGCCAGGGTGGCTTTTGAGGGAGAATATGATGCGGAAACGATTCTGAAATGGCTGAAGATATTTTACAGACGATTCTTTACCCAGCAGTTTAAGCGTTCCTGTCTGCCGGATGGACCGAAGGTAGGAAGTGTGGCTGTTTCTCCAAGGGGAGATCTTCGTATGCCGAGCGATGCCTGTGGAACATTGTGGCTCAGGCAGCTGGACAGAATAAAGATCTGAACCGGAGAAGAAACGCCGGGGAAAAGACAGGAAAGAAATCGTCCACAGAAACGATTCTGAAGATTATATCAGTTAAAAAACAAAAGAGCTTTCAATTTTGATTTATACAGAATGAATGCCCGTTATCGAAGGAAAAACGATAATGGGCATTTTTGTCTGTTTTATTTTTTTAACTCAGCTTTGCTGACAGCCTCGTCAATGGCTTTGATCAGCATAAGAGAGGTGTATTTCTGATCGCTGGAATACTTCAGTTCATCCAGAGACTGACCGCTGTAAATCTGGCTTGATAATTCTTCAAGGGTTGGTTCTACAAGCGGAAACATGGCGGCAGTACTTTCGCTGAGATTTTCCAGATGGATGGAACGGATTTTCTGTGCATCGACAGTAACTTCCACGTCAAAGCTGTTTCCGTTAAGTTCAATGGAAGAACGGTAGATGCCGGGAGTATAAACGGAAGCCGGATCCGTGGACACGGATTTAGCTTTGCCGGGATCAAACATAAAAAACATCAGAACTCCCAGAACGATCAGAAACAGGAGGAAGATTCCTGTATAAATGATCTCTTTCATATGTAAAACAACGATTTTGGTTTTGGAACTCATAGAGTGCGCCTCCTGGTCAGAATATGTACGTGCTGCACGGGGTGTCGGTGAATGGAAAATACCGAATATAAAAAGCTTCTGATTAATCATATGAAGTGCCGGGAGATTTTATGACGGAACAGAGAAACTTCCCGGCAGCCTGGTTAAAAGGCATTTCAAATGATCTTCGGCAATGACAGGTTCACCTGTTATCGTAGGATTTTGGCAAAACAAGACAATAGAATTCAAAGAATATGACCGGTAAACAGCTATATCGACAAAAGTATTTTAAAGTGCAAAAAACAGTTGACAGAAGCGAA
>QFCH01001504.1_pt1 | contig 48522 bp, 66 predicted proteins | sample 5346071 | NCBI WGS metagenome assembly QFCH01 (sample SAMN09062255, study PRJNA434731) | Human gut metagenome, whole genome shotgun sequencing project. | isolation source: stool timepoint B chromium assembly | host: Homo sapiens | collected 2015
TTGTTTATTGCAGCTGTATTTTTAGGAAGCGAGGCCAGGCTGGGACTGGTCTGGCTGCTGTCAGACATATGGAACGGACTCATGGCCTTCCCCAACCTGACAGCCCTTCTGTTTTTATCCAGGGAAGTAACTCTTCCGGAGGGGTTTTTAAGAAGGCGGGACTAAGAGTATGGCCAGCGTCCTGATTCAAAAAAAGAAACAGGGGCAGGATTTAGCTCTGCCCCGGACCACGGATAAACGAAAAAACGCACCATCCTGAGGATGATACGCCTTCTGGAAAAAAGTATTTTAAAAGGGAGGAGAGCTGATAAATTCTTATCAGCTCGAGTATTATGAAAAAAATCTTGTAAGCGTTTTTGTGTAGCAACTCTTGTTGTTTGCTATGGTTAAAGTATATAGCTTAAACATGAAGAAATAATGTTGTTTGTGTAAAAGGTTTTTGAATGAAATATGAACGAAGTGTGAATACGGAAGAAATATCTGGCCATATTGAGAGAACGCTGTAAATACGTTGTTTTGTTGTATGGTATGTTTTTTCAAAAGTGCAAGTCAGGTATTAGATAATAACATAATAATCAACGCTATAATAAACACTACTCTATTTTTTCTATTTCTGTTCGGAACCATTCTAAATCCAAGTGGGTATACACCCGGTCCGTTAGGTCTGAAATACTATGTCCCATAATTTTTTTCCTGGCAAAGTCATCCATCTTATTTTTCTTTGCCATAGTCGAGAATGTATGCCTCCCATCGTGCAGCACATGGTCTTTGATACCCAGTTCTTTGTATTCTTTTAATAGCCCATATCGAAATGAATTGTCCGTATAAGCATATTGACCTTTATGCGGGATTTTACGGCCGAATAGGATATTGCGCCCTATATCCTGCGCTTCTTTGTAATAATGCTCTACAATAGGAATGATTCTGGAATGTATGGGAACGGTCCTATCCACTCCAGCTTCCGTCTTGGAGCCGCTGGTAAATGTACGGTTTTGTAGATCTACATTATCTATCTCGATGTTAAGCACTTCGTTGGGACGCCAACCGGAATAGAATTGTACCAGGGTCATGTCAATAAAGAGGGTTCCGGAATGTCGCCATAAGATGTCCCTTTCGGCCTGCGTGTAAGGTCGGCCCTCGCGGTGTACAATATCAAATTTAAGTTCAAAGGTGCGCGCATAGTTTACCGTAAGGATGCGAAGGAATACGGAATGATCATACATCATATTCAGCAGGCCTTTGATATTGCTTTTCATATTTGGCGTGGCAGTCACAACCTGGCCTTTGGTTTTTCCGCGGGTTCCAATTCTGGACGCATTTTCAATTACTTCTTTTAGCATAGCAGGGCTGGTATCCAATACCCGGATTTTGTATAGGGGGGATAAATAAGCAAACTCCATTTCGTATTTTTTTCGCATGGAATCAGGATAGTTATTCACTTTCATATGGTGTTCAAGCCATTTTTCAAATAGTTCTTTTACAGTTATGTTGCTATTTAATCCTCCGGGACTCTTACGGTATTGCATGACAGCGTTATATGCGTCTATTTTCTCCGCAAATGTTCCTAACAGCTCATACTTATAATGGGATGAGCCCTTTTCATCATTGAATACCTGTGTTGGGTTTACAAGGGCAGCATAGGGCTTTCTTCGGTTGCCATTAAGCTTCCTAATAGTCCCGTAACCATTTGGGAGTCGAAATGTCAGTTCTTCCTGCTTTTTTGGGCGTCCACGCTTAGGAGCAGGAGTTGTACTGAGTGGAAATCCGCAGTGTGGGCAGGAGGAGGCGCGGTCGCTTACCTGGCCAGAACATTCTGGACATTGAATCAGTGCCATATTTATCATCCTTTCTGTTGCGATATCGCAATAACTCTTAAAAATGAGTACAAAAATACACCCATTGCCATAACGGATGCCAGATGATATAATATGGTTGTTGAGGCCGATATTATACCGTGGCTCCAGCCCGGCAATAGTATCATCAAAAGCTCTTGTGTTGGTAGCACAGGGGCTTTTTGTTTTATTCTTCTGGAGACTTATCTAATTTCTTGCATATATCATCAAGATATTTGATAATGATCTCATTCTGCTCCATGATTACAAGATTTGATGAGAGAAGCTTCTGCTCATCATTTCTTGTTATAGCATTTGCCATTGGGCCAATACTAAAACTGATTGCAGATTTGAGCTGTTGTGCATTCTTTGACAGTGGGTATTTACGCTTATCATTATCGAATGCAGATGCGCTTGGCGTAGGGGTTGGCGATGCCGTTTTATTCGCTCCGAATATTCCCATGATGCCGTCCTCCTTTGTATTTAAAATTTTCTTCTTAATTCAATAACCTTTCCTATAATGGTGACAGGTAGAGAGGTTATATCATCCAGAGTATAAAGTTTTGGTGAGTAGGCCGGGTTATTGGGCACCAGCCGGATGCTCCCATCGTCATATTTATATAGCTTCTTGCAGGTGGCTTCATTACCATTGATTAAAACGACCACTGTTTCTCCGTTCTCTGCGTCTGGTTGTTCTTTTACAATGACCGTATCACCATCGCATATATTGGGTTCCATGGATTGGCCTTTGATGCGAAGGCCGAAAAGCTTTCCTTGACGAGCCATATCTTCTGTTACTTCTTCTTCGTCAATAATATCCTCCACGGCATCTATGGGGATGCCGGCAGCTACAGAGCCGAGGACATTGATAATGACACCTGATTTATTTTTTTCAGTCAGTGGTTTATTTTCCCATCCAACTAATTCTCTTGCGGTAGTACCAAGGGCTTTAGCAAAGAGTTCAATTTTAGACTGCTGTAAGTCCACTTGCCCCTTTTCAATTTTGGTAATAGAAGAACGGTCTGTATATCCCGTTAATTTAGCAAGGGTATCTTGCGACATTCCTTTTTCTTCCCGCAAACGCTTAATATTTTTATATAATTCTAGCATTTTGGCACCACCTTTCGATGCTTAAATAATACCATAACTGTGAAGAAAAATCAACAAAATTGTTAAAAAGTGTTGACAGAAATTCACGACAGTGTTATAGTGAATTTAAATCAGCAAAGGAGGTATAAAATGACAAATGTTATTGCTTTAAAAAGACGCATTGAGGATTCTGGTATGTCTATGACATATGTGGCTGAAAAGTCTGGAATCCTGCGCGAAACCCTGTATAATCGTATGAAAACAGGGGATTTTAAGCTGTCTGAGATTTGCGCACTATCAAAAGTATTAAATCTCTCAAGAGATGAAAGAGACAACATTTTTTTTGCAAATGAATGTGAATTAAAATCAACAAAGTAAGAAAGGAGTAAATAAAATGGATGCAGAAAAGCATGTCAGAGAAAAAGAACGGCTAAATCAGGCATTGAACGGTAATCTCGACAAAATAACTGAGGACATAAAGAATGTCCTCAGAAAGAATAATATTGATTTATCGCCTGGTTTAGCCATTGACACTTGTGTTTACGTTATCGAAGAATTACATCTTGAAAAGCTTAATCTGCCTTCAAGGTTCGTACCGTAATAGCAGGCACTTGCATAAGTGGCTCATTCCTATCGGAGTGCCAGCGCACAATATCAGTGTTAAAATCGTTCAGCTCTGACATGATGGTGCGCAAGCGTTTCCAAGATTCAGAATTCATTATTTTTCCGCATTGAGGACACTTTGGAGCTTTTTCATGGGAAGTAGATTGAAATTCTGATTCAAAAAGGCAGCCACACTCGCATGCAATTGTAGATTGAATAAACATAGTTTTTGTCTCCTTCCATATGTATTCCGATGGCATTCGGTAACTACAGTATATGGCAGGGGGAGACAATATGCAAGAAAGGAGTGTGAGAGAATGCGTCCAAATCGAATTAGAACCAAAACAGCAGCGAAAATCTTTGGGGTGGACGTGCCTTATCTTATTGAAAAGGTAAGAGTTGGAAAGTATCCCATCGGTATTTATGAGAAGCACGGGAAGCGGGCGCACGTAGTAATACAGACAAACTTAGTAGCTCAGTATTTGGGCAGAACTATGGAGGAGATTGACGCTGCTGTTATAGAAATAGAAGGAGGACAAGCACAATGACAAAAATAACTGAGTTAGCCATCCGCGCCAAAGCAGCGGTCCAGTATCCTGGCTGGCGCGTGGATTTTGTGGGACCGGCCACCGCGGTGATGACCAACATCATGGGGCACAGGCGTATGGTGACCTTCCGATGGTGCAGGAGGCGCCGAGACGGCCCAATCATGAGGACAGCTAAATGGATTGTACCGGCGGTTATCTGGCTGCTGGGGATGTGGATGGTAGCTATCGTGGTCATGGCGCTGGCCATGGGTGTAATTTGAGGGGAGGTGAAATGATTGAGAAAAAAGATGGTCAAGAAGCTGACAGCGTTGGATTACATAAAAGAATCTGGGTGCCAAGACTTTGAAGCGGCATTCCCAAGAGTTACCGGATATATAAGCGAGTGCGCTAAATATGATCCGGATGCATTGTACACAGCAACGGAAGTGGCGGAGCTGATGGAATATCTATTTGAGCTCCGAAGGAGAAAAAAGGACCCCAGCGGCGGCAACCGCGAAGAGGTCCAACAACTAAAAAACAACACACCCTTATTATAAGGGAGATATCGGAGGATTACAAGGTGGCAATTTCTAAAACTTATTACCCTGGCAGCCATGTAAAGATTACAGCACCATTTTTTACATTGGTATGCAGTTGTGGCCTGCGGCACTGGTCCCTGCTGGGCGAGATTACACCATGTCCCAATTGTGGAAAGCTGATGGTGAGAGAAGGTGATGCAGCTCCATGTACTTCAAAGGGATAGGTCCTGAGGAGGGAACCATCGTAAATGAGGGTGATGCATACGCCTATGCGCTGGAGCGTTGTCTGAGGGGTAAGCCGAAAGAACAAAAAGAATTCCGGGAAATGCTGGTGGAATGGTACTATTCCGGAAATTGGATTAAGGAGGAATGATTTATGGAACAGATTGCAAATATTTTTGAGAACAATGCTGCGGTAGCGCCACGCGGAACAATAGCGGAAATGGTAGTAAGCCGTCAGGCCCAGGAAGTACAGGCGGCCATGGTGATTGCCAAGAAATTCCCGCGGAATGAGTTTGAAAGTTTTAACCGGATTATGAAGGCTTGTCAACGTAAGGGGCTGGCAGAAAAATCTATGTATGAATATCCTCGCGGCGGCGAACGTGTGACCGGGCCATCCATCCGTCTGGCGGAGGCAATGGCACAGAACTGGGGGAATATTGATTTTGGAATCATTGAGCTGGAACAAAGAAACGGGGAAAGCCAGGTTATGGCCTATGCTTGGGATTTGGAAACAAATACCCGGCAGGCAAAGATTTTCTCTGTGCCGCATGTCAGGGAATCAAAAAGGAACGGCATTGTCCCCCTCTCAGCGCCGCGCGACATTTACGAACAGGTAGCAAATTATGGAGCCCGCAGGCTCAGGGCGTGCATTCTGGGCATTATCCCCGGAGATGTGATTGAGGCTGCGGTTGCACAGTGTGGGAAAACACTGGCGGGTGAGAACGGGGAACCCTTGGAAGATACAGTCCGCGCGATTGCCGGCACGTTTGAAAGGGAATACGGCGTGACAGTGGCGATGCTGGAGAAGTTCATGGGATGCAAAATAGAGAGCTTTACCATGCAGAACCTGATCCGCCTGAAAAAAGTATACATGTCCCTGCGTGATGGTATGGCAGACCGTGAAGATTATTTTGACCTAGCTCCGGCAGTAGACGAATCCGAAATCAATAAGAATCCATTTGAGGGAAAGGAAGGGGCTGGAAAGGATAAGAAGGGCAAAACAAAAAAGGCAGAGTCCCAGCCTCCGTCAGTGGAAAAGCCTGCAGACGAAACTGACCAGAAAACAGGACAGGCACAGCAGCAGGATCTGGATCCATCCTTCGTCCCAGATGAAACGCAGGAGCCAAGGTTTAAATAGGGGGAAGTTATGAAACTGACATCCGAAAACTATTACGGACAGGAAGCCAACGAGCAGTACTTTTCCGTATCACAGTACAAGGATTTTGCCAAATGTGAGGCTATGGCCCTGTCAAAGATACGCGGGGAATACCAGCAGCCCATTACCCGGGCGCTGCTGGTCGGCTCCTTCGTGGATTCATACTTTGAGGGAACCCTGCCGCAGTTCATGCAGGATAACCCGGAGCTGTTCACCCGGAAGAACGAGCTGAAAAGCGAGTTTCGCAAGGCTAATGAGATTATTGGGCGAATAAAGGCAGACCCGCTATTCATGCGGTTTATGAGCGGTGAGAAGCAGCGGATCATGACCTTTGGGCTGTTTGGAGTCCCATGGAAGATGAAGATGGACAGCTACTTGGAAGGTATCTGCATCACTGACCTAAAGGTGGTGGCGAACTTCAGGAGCCTGCCCCTGTGGCGGTACGACCTGCAGGGCGCCGTCTATCAGGCCGGGGTAGAAGCAGTAACTGGAGAGCACCTGCCGTTTTACCTGGCCGTGGCAACGAAGGAGCGAGTGACGGATCTGGATATCTTCCAGATCCCACAGTCCACTTTGGATTTAGCCCGCGCGGAGATAACCTTGAACATGGAACACTTTAACGATGTAAAAAGCGGGCTGGTTCCGCCGCATTTTTGCGGCAGGTGTGATTATTGTAAATCTGTGAAAGCGGCGTCCATCCGCAATTACAATGAACTTTTGGAACTTTGAGGGAGGAGCACATGAAACTTGTAAAAATATTAAGTGACAGCGTCCAGATACGGACAAACCTATCAGAATTCCGGGATATCCGCATCAATGACCTGCTGTCTGTGTCCGATGGGGAGGTGAACCTTGTGACCATGGTGACAGGACTGACCGACACTGATTCGGAGGAACGGATTGGAGAGGAGGATTTCCTGGGAGAGATAACCGGGATTAAGAGCATAGACTGTACCATCATCGGCAGCCTTAAGGATGGGCGTTTCTTAAAGGCCATAGACGCATACCCAACAACGAATGTCAGTATCTGCCGTATCGGGATTCGGGAATTTGAGCAGATGCTGGGCCGTGGCCGGGGAGGATTCCACATTGGCACCTATGCTGCCTACCCGTGCGATGCAGTTGTGGACGGCAATAAGTTTTTCCAGCGCCATTCCTGTATTGTGGGGAATACCGGAGCCGGAAAGTCGGAGACAGTGGCAAAGATACTGGAGGAGACAGCAAAGCTCCCGGGGGCTAACCTGGTTGTATTTGATATCCACGGAGAGTACAGCCAGCTGTCGTATGCCTCCAATATCCGCATTGGAGAGGACTTCCCCTTCCCGATCTGGATGTTTGGGTTTAACGACATTGTGGCTAATATTCTTAAAATCCGCGAGGAGAGCGCCACCACGGTGATGACAGCACTGCGCAAGGCATATTACCGGGTATGCCCGGAGGGGAAAGAGAATAAGCCGGTATATTTCAGCTACGGCGCTTTAATCGCGGAAATGGAGCAGCTGGATACGCAGGAGATAGCCACAGGGGAATGCTATAAGACCGGGGGCAAGGCAGGGCAGCCTAAGACTACAAAGGGCGAGTATTACGGCAAGCTGACCAGCACAATCAATATCCTGAAAGACAGGATACTCGACAGCCGGTATAGTTTTATGTTTACAGACGAGCTGCAGAGTTATCTGTATGAGGTAATGGAGGCTGTTTTGGGAGCGGATAAGCCAGTCAAGAACATTGACCTGTCGGCAGTTCCGCATGACGTAGCCCTGCCAATCATAGGCGTTATATCGCGGTTGATATTTGATATCCAGCGCCAGCAGGACATGGACAGCATACGGCCAGTTACTATCGTGTGTGACGAAGCCCATGTTTACATCCCGGACAACTTCCAGCTGACGGCCAGCCAGCGTAGGATGGTGGAAGTGTTTGAGGATATTGCAAAGGAAGGGCGTAAGTTCGGAATTACCCTGTTTCCCGCCACTCAGAGGCCATCCGAGCTGAATAAGACTATTGTTGCCCAGTGTGCCAACATGGTTATTGGAAAGCTAAACAATGAGAATGACAAGGCCCTGATTAAAGGGATGCTGCCGGATGGGGACGACAAGATAATTGATTCCGTCACGATGTTTAATCCGGGCGAGGTTCTGATTGTCGGAGATGCTATTCCAATACCGCTCAAAATCAAGGTAGAACTGGCAAAAGAGCGTCCTGTATCAAGGACAGTTGATTTCTGGGATGTCTGGGGGCAGGACAGAGACTATGATATCACAGAATTAGTTGATAGATATATGTAAAGGAGGTGATTAAGTGGCAATCACATTTGACAACATTGCCGGGGGAGAGCTGGCCGAAAAGTTTACAATGGCCCTGGCCCAGATAGGCCGGAACATCCTGGACCCAAACATGGATCCTGCGGCGGCGCGCGGAATGACGATTAATTTAAAGTTCAAGCCAGGGAGCAGGGGAACCATAGACATTGAATTTGAGGTCAAGACCAAGCTGGCCGGATTCCAGAAATCAGAAACGGTATTCCTGGTGGGCCAGGATCTCAATACGGGCCGGATTGAGATGTCCGAGTATGGAAGCGACCGTCCCCAGGTAACATCTGTTGCAGCGGCGCCAGCTGCGGCCTATACAGAAGTACGGCAGCCGGCACAGACATTTGACCCAGAAACGGGAGAGATTTACGAGGAACCCCGCAAAGGCCCTATTGATTTAAGGGCTGCGGCTAACCAATAAAAAGAAAAGGAGACAAAAGCATGATTAGAGAAGCATTGCAGTATGTAGCAGGATTAGCGAGGGAAAACGAGAAAACAGAGGTCATTGAGATATGTGGAAAGACCTATGCCAATAAGGATCTGAGGCGTTATGACAAGTCTGAGAAAGCAGATGCGATTGAGACCCACAGCCTGACATCCATGGTGGACTATATCGGCAGCTGCAGCCAGGAGTTCCCGGAGGGCAGGGATATGATTATACATATCATGGGACCAAAGCGGGTGCGTCTGATGTCCTCACTGGACGCGGAACGCAATAGAGAGTGCCTGATTGAGGTGGGTGCTGTGACTTCCGAGTTCCAGTTTGGTCACTGGTACGACCAGGAGAAATTTATGATTGAGATACAGGCCAACTTTGAGCCCAGCCCTGACCTGGAATTAATCATGAAGGTGGCCGGGAACGTGGAACGGAAGAATAAGCAGTCTTATTCGGATGACGGTGTGTCCCAGGTTGCGACCATGACCGTTGGCGTGGCAGCTAAGGCTGATGTGATAGTCCCCAATCCGGTGACACTGATACCTTACCGCACGTTCCAGGAGGTGGCGCAGCCTGCCAGCAAGTTTGTATTCCGGATTGGTGATAAGGACGAACCAGCCTTTATGATTGTAGAGGCTGAAAACGGAATCTGGAAGAATGAGGCGGTATCCAATATCAAGAAATACTTTGCAGATGCCATCATGGAAATGCCGGAGGCAATCAGCAAGCGAATCACAATCATCGGATAAATCAATGTTTTATCCTCCAGGCCAATATAATATGTCACGGTATTAAATGCCGGAGGTGTTTACGGGGCGGCAAACCATTGCTTTCTGACCGCCGCCCCGTCCTTTAAAGTGGAAGGTGGTGGTTTTCCTGGGTAGGGACTGCAGGAAGGACCTGGACTACTTCCCGAAGGTTGTTAATTTCTATGAGGATGATAAGATATTTGATTTGCTGGACGAATATGGCCCACTGGGAGTCACCGTATATGATTGTATACTGACAATCGTTTACTCAAATGGCTATTATGCGAATCTATCTAAAGACAAGCTATCAAAAATGGTCATCCGAAAGATTGGAAACAAGTGGATTAAAAGCCAAAAGGCCGTTGTGCAAGTGATAGATTACTGTGCTGATTTAGGACTTTTTGATAAAGACCTCATGCTGCAGAATATTATCACCTCTGTTGGGATTCAAAAACGCTATCACATGATAGCTGTGAAGCTACTGAAAAGACGGCTCTATAGTACGCAATACTGGTTACTTGATGAAAACGGGGAACCTTTATTAAATACACCCATTTTTCCAATTGATTCCGAGGAAAACAGCATTTCCGCGGAGGAAATAAGTAAATCTTCGGAGGAAATGCAGGTAAAAAGAAAAGAAATAAAAGAAAAAGAAAACTTATATAAAGGAGAGGCGGATATTCCCCCGGAGGAAAGACTGGATGCGGCCTTTGCCCGGTTTGTGGGGTTCCGGAGAGACATCAATAAGCCGTTGACAGCTGATGGTGCGGAACTGATAAAGAAAGAACTGGGACAAATAGGGTGTGATGTCGAGGAACGTATTGCAATCCTTGACCAAAGCATCATGAACCATTGGACGGGGGTATATCCGTTGAAAAAGAAACGGCCAGTCAAAGACAGCACTGCAAATCAGAGAAACCAATTCCATAATTTTGACCAACGGAATGTTGACTATGATGCTCTGGTATTACAACGGGTAAAGGAATGGGCAGGGGAAGGAGAAGGGAATGAAGGAAATCCATCAGAAGATACTTAATTTTGTGACAGGCTACCTGCTGGAATGTGGCTACCCTCCCACCAATAGAGAAATTGCAGATGGGGTAGGTTATACATCCACCTCAACAATATTCAATCACATGCGGGATATGCGAGAAGCAGGTCTGTTAAATTACATTGACGAATGCCCCAGGACCATTACTGTCCCTGGGTATAGATATATCAAGGTTGAGGGGAGGAAAGACAATGGAAGAACTGGAAACCGGCGCCGTGAAGGAAACGGCCCCAGCAGCACGGAAATGGTATGAGGGAGTCAGCCTGGAAGATGCAGAAATCTACATACGTGCTAATCTTAAGTCAGCGGCCAGGAGTGTCATTGCAATAGGCTATTATCTCAAATGCGTTTATACAAAAGAGCTATATCAAGAGGCCGGATTTAAAGATGTATATGAATATGCAAAGGACCGGTTTGGATTCAGCACTTCGACAACATCCCGGTATATGTCACGTAATGACAAGTTTTCCGTGGATGGGAATAGCCCAATCCTGGACGAAAAATACAAGGATTTTAACAAGTCTCAGCTCCAGGAAATGTTAAGCCTGGATGCGGAGCAGCTTGAACAGGTCACCCCTGATATGACTGTGGTACAAATCAGGGAAATGAGAAAGCCCAAAGAGATACCGTATATTGAGATGCCTGGCCAGATTGAACTGACGGATTTCCCCGGCGTGGATCCGAAAGATGTGGCCGCATCGGTTCAGGCCAGGGCAGAGATGCAATCCAGTCAGCCAGAGAAGCAGACCTATACAATATCCGCGGAGGACCTCTTGCCTGAGCCAGCACAACCGGAGCGGGAACAACCCGTTGCGATATCGCAACAGAAAGAGCTGATAACAGAACCGCAGTCAGCAGTAACGCAAGACGCAGAAAAGAGCGGGGAGGAAGGCAGCTTACCAGAGAAGTCCGGGAAGTGCATTCACCGACCGGAATTTAAATGTACCCTGGAGGAGTCCCATAAGCTTATCCCTGGTACGGGTGAGGATTGCGGACACAAATGTTGTTGGGAGTGTGTCAAGCATGGGAATTGTGAGTGGGAGTGTAACAGCTCGTTACATAGGTCAGAAGAACCTAAAGAAGCCAAAGATTATGGAACCCTGGAGACAATCGGAGGAGTGCCTGTATATTCCCTAAAAAGCAAGGAAACAGTTGATGGTGCCTATGGCTGGGAACGGTCACAAATTATTAAAGAATATCTTAAAAAGTTGCATAAGGAAGAAAGCTTTACTATTGCAAATCAGATAATCTCAATTGAGTTCCAGGCCATGGGGAGTACTTATAAGGCCAACTATGATGGTTTTTGTTACGTTAGATTTAAAGAGGGTAATCAAACTATTATGTTTGTAGAACTTGACCGGCTAAAGGCTGAATACACGGTTATGTATCCGCCAAAGAAACCTAAACCCGTAGAAGCTTACGATGGGTCCATTCTTCGGAGCATGATTAAATTTGAGGAGGAGGAATTGGACCGGATGGGACCGGAACGGATAGAGAAAAATCCATATAATTACACCAAACATATGATGGCGCTGGAAGCATATAAGATGCTATATGCAGCGCATGAAGGGGGAGATGTTGGAATTGAACAGAGTGGAGATTGATGTAGACAAGCTTATTTTGATGATACAGGCTAAGGGTATGACCATGGAGAAGTTTGGTTACTCCATAGGACGTTCCAGAAATTATATATGCAGCCTGCGGAAAAACAATATGGTACCAGAGCCAGTCCGGGACCTGATATGTGAAAAGTTGGAGATAGATCCGGAAAGAATCGAAAAGACCCAGATTACATCCGGAGGGGAGGTGAAGATACTTGAAAACATATTTAAGGAGCTTCAATCCATCAAGACTCAAATATCAGAATTGGCAGATGCACAGCAGGCCATATACAATAAGCTCCAGGCCAATACAGTGCAGACTGCCAGGATTAAGGATGTGGTGGACGGCCTTGGCCAGACAGAATCTGACCGGGCAGAATTATTCCTTCGTGAAACATTGAAAGGTGGCCAGGTAAGTGCGGTCGAGCTTATGCAGCGGGCGGATGATGATGGGATTAAACGGTCTGAGCTCATGAAAGCCAAGGCTAAGATGGATGTAAAAATATATGCAACTGGTTACGGAAAGAACCAGAAATCATGGTGGAGTTTAAAGTGAGGAGGAACTTATGGAAAGATTAACACATGAGGCTGACTTTGGTGTCGAAGATTGGGAGCAGATATTATATAGAGTTCCGGCAGATCCGGAGGGAGCCTACAATATTTTTGATATCGCTGAGAGGTGGGTGCACTATGATGATGCAGACTGCGGATGTATCTTACAAGATATAACCAGAAAATTAAGGGATTATGAAAATATTGCTCCCAAAGTAGACGAGCTTTATCTTAAAAAATGCCAAGAAGTATCGGAATTAACGAAGCGTATGAGATGGATTCCGGTAGCAGAGCGGTTGCCGGATTCAGTCAATGAGGTGCTGACATATATAAGGCACAATTATGCGGAGGATGGATGGAGGGCATACCGGGTATACGAGTACACCGACCACTGGGTAGGCATGGGGAATCTGTGTGAGGTGATTGCGTGGATGCCGCTGCCAGAGCCGTACATACCGGAGACGCTGCGGGAGGCAGGAGCCGAAGCGGGGCAGGATGCAGCGGCGCCGGCATAGCAATCGGCAACGTAAGTTCTAGGGGTGCCGGGCATTCAGCGGAGTGCAGAGGGGTCCGAGTCCCTGAACTGCCGGGTTCGACTCCTGACAGTGCAAGGCGCAAAACTCCGCGATATTGATATTTTAATAAAACATGGAAAGAGTGATAAAATTGCGGAAATTATTATTAAAAATTGCACATAAAATCCTAAAAAAATATGGGGTGATTCCTCTGTGTTTTCAAGACAAAGTACTTTTTATGGGAAAAATTTATGAAATTCAGAGTTGTGATATTTCAAAAGATTTTTATAAAACTAATGCAACTATAAAGATGAGTGATTGCTTTAAAGTATTTAATACGGAAAATTAACATTTTGAAAGGTTAAAGACATGATAAGACAAGAAATTGAATTTCATCCGATGTCAGAACTGCCTAAAAATTCAGGATATGTATTATTGGCAATTCGACACAATAGTCTTAATGATGTGGTTATGGGACATTGGAGTGTTTTAAGAGGATTTCAATGTGGGATATATCCCGCATCGGCCAATACGGTATTCTGCTATTGGGCATATCCTCCGAAGCATCCAGACGGAGAGGAATGGAAAAAGTAAACTCATTCCGGGAACCAGTTGGGGCTGCGGGCTTCTGTGCAATATGGCAGAGAAATGGAGAGGCTGGTATAAGAAAAAAGCAGCATAATTGCAAATTAAAACTTGCTAATAAATGTCAAGCAATTTTTGAAAAAAATTGGATCGTAAAAAAGGGTAACTTTAATAAACACCACAGTAGGTGATAAAAAAGAAGTGTAGGTTATTTATAAAGCTCCATCACTCTTGCATAGTAAATTCTCAAAAACTTATTAACACCAGCCATTTTGGCTACAGTCTTGTGCTTACCTTCAGATTCTTTCTTGATGATGAACTGGTAAACAGGGTCATTCTCGGGCTTATGTACCTTGAGTGAGTGCATGACCTCATAGCAGGCTTTACGCAAGTAGGCTGAGCCACGTTTTGATATATGCCGATTGGTCCCTTCGAATTGCCCAGACTGATAAGGAGGTGCATCATTACCGGCGTAAGCATTAAGTGCTTTAGCACTGGTAAACCTCCGTACATCTCCAATCTCGGCAATCAGGATAGGGGCCAGGCGGTCTCCAACGCCATACATGGAACGGACAATGGAATACTCTGGCATTGTATAAGCGATAGACTGCATTTGTCGCAGTATCAAATCGGCTGAGGAGCTGGCTTGCTTTAACATTAACAGGCACTGAGATAACGCAAGAGAAGTGGTAACATCGGGGCTGCGGGTGATAATGCCATCAGAGGCGGCTTGATAAATCGCAAGAGCTTTCTTTTGAGAACCCCTACATCGGTGTTTTTGGGCAAAAGCGATGTAACTATTTACAAACCGTTTTTCACCCATCTGAGAGATTTTTTCATAGCTCTGGTATTTTTCTACGAAGTCGAAGAAAAGCGTGTTTTCCAGGTATCTGGATGAGATAGGAATGATATTTTGAATACCAGGCATGATTTCATCTAACAGATTGGAGAGTTGGACTCTGGCTTTGACTTTCATAGAAACGCTTTGACTGTATTGTCTGGACAGAAATTTTAGGTCCTCATACTTTTGGTCGGTAGGGCTGTAAGGCCTTAACTGATATGACTTTTCTAACACAAAATGTGCAATGCGGACAGCATCCTTTTTATCAGTCTTTCCTTTTCTGATACTGTTGTCCATAAACTTTTTAACCAGGAATGGATTAATCACGAATACGGTGAATCCTGCTTCAAGCAGAGCTTTAAGGATGGGATAGTGGTAATGTCCAGTTGATTCCAAAGCGACTTTAGTCTCTTCTTGGTATGAATGAATTAAGGCTGTGAGTTGAGTAATATCGCTGATAGTATGTGAAAAGTCATGTGGCTTTGACAGAACAGTCCCATCAGAGCGAATAATTGCGACAGTGCTTTTGGATTTAGATACATCAATACCTACAGCTAACATACGGGGTTCCTCCTTTGTGAATTAGTATGATTGGGTCCAGCACTCAGTTATCAATTCATTTTCGTTAGTTACCCGGAAGCGAATCCCAACTTGCTTAATCGAATTAGTGATAATGAGTGATGGTTAACACTTTTAATTTCGGGAGCTATGTCCCACATTTAGGCCGTTAACCAATCAGACTCATCATAACAAAAAAAATAAGAATAGGGGTTCTTTCCCTACTCTTATATAGTACGACATTTTAGGAGGGATAGGATGATTGGTCATGAGAAGAGCCGGAAACGTTATAAGAGGCAGAGCAAAGGTGGGTTCTGTGATCAAAATATGGAATATTCACAGCAGTGTGATGTAGGGTCTGGCGCGTGGGTTTTGGTTACGAGGACGATTCCTGTTGATGAATATTGCAGACCTCAGTTATTCGGCATATATTGGGGGATTCCAGCGCAAGATCAGTATGATCGACAGATATGTGTTATTCATACGCGGTCAGATGTGACACTACTTAACCATGAGTTTTCCGTCATATCAGAGGAACGGCTGCAGCTCTATCGCGAAGAAGGCTGGGAACTCCATGAGACAGGCGCTTCTATGGATCGTGGGATGAATATGGAACTGATAGAGAAAGGGCGGGAGCTGAGTGAAGATGAACGGGAAATGATATGGGCGTTGCAGTTGGATGGATTAAATGAGACGCAGGCATGTGAAGAGTATTTTCTGGGGAAGCACACGGACTATAACAATTTTTCTATAAGCTACTTACCGCGTAAAGAAGTATTTGAAGAATGCGTTGCGATCTTTGGAGAAAGATGACTTAGCAAAATTAGGATTTGACGGAGGAAGGGAAGATTATGAGCAGACCTATGGAAGTAATAGAGAGCCACGATTGCAAAGTGCTGGAAAAATATAATGCGGGTTTGAAAAAGCAACAAATCGCTGTCCAACAGCTCAGTGATTTACATTGGTACTGGGTGAGGTGGAGCGAAAAACACGGAAATACAGCGGATGGAATTGCGTATTGTCCGTACTGCGGGCATAAGCTTTAATCCACAAAAACTGAAACTTTGATACGAAAGGAGAATCAGGAGATGTGCAAGGAGTGTATTAAAAAGGTACTTGAATGGTACAGCTTTGGCATCATCGTAGGAGCAGGATTTTATATAGGACTGAATCTTGCAGTACAGCTCCTAAAGGTGGTAACAGACGTAATGAGGCAGTGGTGTCTATGAGAAAGAAAGGCAGTAAGCAGTCCAAGTCAGCCGCATCGACCGCAGCAAGGCCCTGGCCGCTCAGGCCGACGAGGCCATCAAGGAGCGCATCCGGACGGCGCCGGCCTATATGTACACCAGCCTGTGCCCGGTTCCGGAGTTGCGGGAGCCGCCGAAGGGAGTGATACGGTATTATGAGACAGTGCTACATAGACAACGGGCGTCACGGGTGTGATGGCCAGCGCAACAACAAGGGCAGGATACGGTACGGGTGCTGGGCGTGTCCACATCTGGATGCGGGAGGAGGTGATGCCGGTGAAACAGACAGAAGCACTGGAAGAAGTGGCAAGGCTAGCCGCAAAGGAAGCGGTCAAAGAACATGAAAAACAGACACAGAGAAATAAGCGCACAAAGATTTTCCAGAATACTAAGAAGTTGATGGAGAATTATAACAGAATTTGTCAGAGTGTGGAGGAGGGCGTGGCGGAGCTTTCTGATATGGACAACAGGGAAGAACTGGAGGAGTTCACGGAGGAGGATATTTTTATCAACAGCATTCTTAAGAGCAAGCTCCGGAGCGTTGTCATGATAGGCCACATAGACAAGTGCCTGAAGCTCCTGGAGGATGAGGAGTGTCGGAAGAATACGCATGAGAAGTATCTGGCCTTTAAGTATTTCTACCTGGATGGGATGACATACGAGAATATTGCAGAGATTTACGGATATGGAGAGCGGACGGCCAGACGGTGGATAACGGAACTTACAGGGATACTTAGTGTATACCTCTTTGGTGCAGACGCCCTTATGTTGGATTAGGGCCTTGACAGGAGCATGTCAAAATCGTGTCCTTGTCATGTCCGTTTGGACGATTTATAATTGTAATATGCAAAATTGGATGAAGCGGAAAGCTGATTGGTTTTGCATCCTCCCCATTTAAGCAACGGCTGCCAGGTGTTACACCCTGGTGGCTGACTAACCGGTATTATGTAATCCCTCATAAGACAGACCTGTACATTAAGGGGACAATGCCGCAGGGTACGCAAACGGTGAGGTATCTGGTTTTATCCCCCATGACGTTTTCCGGATACATAGACTGATTTTCTCCTTTGGATAAGTCCCTGCCAGTGCGGCGGGGACTTTTCTTTTGTCAGATTTTGGTACATCCTTTAGAATATACTTGAGAAATCTTAAAGAGAGTTTTGGGACGGATTGCCGTTCATTCGGAGTACATGGCAAAGATATGATTAAAGCGCTTGGATTACTGCAAGAGGTATCTGTGAGGCTCAATCGAGTGGTAATTGAACATCTGGACTTTGAGCACCTGTTTAAAACGTACGACAGAGACAGTGCGTTGTTCTATTTGGACCCGCCATATTATGATGCGGAAAGGTATTACCCTGATAGATTCCAGCCAGAGGACCACACGAGGCTTAAGACTGCCTTGGATAACATAAAGGGGAGATTTATTCTGTCTTATAATGACTGCCCAGAGATAAGGACATTGTATGAAGGATATACGATGGTTGAAGCCGAGAGACCGGATAACCTGACAGCCAAATCTCAGAGCAAAAGATACAGAGAACTAATTATTAAAAATTTCTGATGCACTCTCCAGGGCTGCGGGCTGTCATAGGTTCGTGGCTCTTTTGATTTTAATATGGCCAGATAGGAAGGTGAGGTGATGGCTAACAAAAGTAACCTAATGCAATATCGGAGTTCGACGCCAGAAGAACGCCGAAGAAATGCCTCAAAGGCAGGAAAAGCGTCGGGGGAAGCTAGGCGCCGTAAAGCGAATCTTCGCCAAACTATGAATGCCATCCTTACCTCTGAGGTGGACATCCCGGAATGGACCCCGATTTTGGAGGCATTAGGATTAGACAGTACACTTGAAACGGTCATCAGTGCAGCCATGGTCAGGGAGGCCATGAACGGGAATGTAAAAGCATTTACAGCTATTAAGGATGTCCTTGGACAGACCTCAAAATCAGAAACGGACCTGGAGGAGCAGAAGGTGCGTATGGCAGCCACTAAGGCTAAGATGGGTGTTGATGACGAGGAAGATCAGGAAGATGATGGGTTCCTGGACGCATTGAAAAGTACTGTTGAGGATGACTGGGCTGACGATGATATGGAGGAGGGCTGGTCCAATGAAGATGAAGAAACGGCCAATATTTAAGTTCAAGCCGTTCTCAAAGAAACAGAGGATGGTCCTCAATTGGTGGATGGACAACAGCCCTGTCAAGGATTATGACGGTATCATAGCGGACGGAGCCATCCGTTCCGGAAAAACAGTTGCCATGTCCTTGGCATTCGTATTCTGGGCCATGGAATCGTTTGACGGCCAGAACTTAATCATGGCTGGCAAGACAATCAGTTCCTTCCAGCGTAATGTATTGACTAATCTTAAGACCATGCTGCGGAGCCGGGGATACAGATGCATACACCATTTGTCGGGTGAATTTAATAATATGCTGGAAGTCACCCGAAACGGGGTCACAAACTACTTTTATATTTTTGGAGGGAAAGACGAAGGCTCACAGGACCTGGTTCAAGGAATTACTGCGGCCGGTGCCTTTTTCGATGAGGTGGCCTTGATGCCTGAGTCCTTTGTCAACCAGGCCACAGGCCGGTGTTCAGTGACCGGAAGTAAATTCTGGTTTAACTGTAATCCATCCGGGCCGATGCATTGGTTTAAGGTTGGGTGGATTGACAAGGCAATTGGCTTCATCGGAAAGTGGAAAGCAGTGGAGCTGCAGCAAAAGGGCCAGGAAGTTAAGCGGCTTCTATACCTTCATTTTACCATGGACGATAATCTGTCCCTGGATGAGGAGATAAAAAAGAGATACCGGAGCATGTACACCGGTGTGTTTTTCCTGCGATATATAAAAGGACTCTGGGCGGTAGCCGAGGGACTGATATATACCATGTTCACAACGGCCAACCTATACAGTGACGAAACCCGTCCCAAGGGGCTGGAATATCTCAGCGTACGCACAATTGCACTGGACTATGGGACCACTAACCCATGTGTATATCTGGACATCTATGACGATGGAGACATCATCTGGGTGGACCGTGAATACCGATGGGACAGCCGTGTAGAGAAGGTCCAGAAAACGGACAGTCAATATGGTGATGATATGGTCGATTTCATGGGAAATAATCCTGATTTGATGGCTGATATCATAGCGGACCCATCAGCGGCCAGCTTTATCACAGAGTTACGCGGGCGGGGCTATGTCGTGAAACCGGCTGAGAACGATGTGGAGGACGGTATCAGAGCGGTATCATCCATGTTTTACCGGGGGAAGATACGGGTGCATGAGCGGTGCACTGGCCTTATTACGGAGCTGCGGTCCTATGTCTGGGATGACAAGGCCAGGGAACGTGGTGAGGAGAAGCCGGTGAAGCAACTGGACCATGGGCCGGATGCCCTGCGGTATTACATATTTACGAAGTTACCAGAATGGAGGATAGGAATACAATGATGGAGTACATAATTTACAAATGGTTAGAAGCACAGGGAATTCCATTGTGGGTGTATCCGGTGACGGTTATAGCTGCTGGAATTGTGGGCGGAGTAATAAAATGTATTATTCACATTAGGAAGGAGAAATAATTCATGTCAAAACGCAGGAACACCCGTCATGTACGGGCAGACACGAAGCAGGCGCCCGTCACCATGATGGACGCCTTTTCTAATCCAATAGCGCGGCTGGGGTATGGCACACAGGACCTTCTGCAGGCCACTCAGTACCCGCTAACCCGCACAACCCAGAATTACCAGATGCTGACCAGCCTGTACCGGGAGAATTGGATTGTACAAAATATTATTGAGACGATACCGGGCGACATGGTACGGAAGTGGTATACGCTAAAATGTAATGTTGCTCCGGAATATGTGGACGCTCTGCAGCGTTTGGAACGAAAGGTGCACCTTAGAAAGTCGTTACTAGAAGGGATGTACTGGGGGCGTTTGTACGGAGGGGCCGCTGGCATCATCATGGTACGGGGGCAGGATGACCTGACACAGCCGTTGGATTATGACCTGATACTTCCAGGGTGTTTCCTTGGATTGATGATTTTAGACCGTTGGAGTGGAATTTATCCAGAGATGGGGCAGGTGACGGACCCGTCAGATCCGGACTTTGAGCTCCCGGAGTACTACACCATCCGGGACGAGGAAAGCGGAACTTTGATATCTAAAGTCCATCACAGCCGGATATTGCGGTTCACCGGGCGGGAGCTCCCATACAACGAAAAAATCATGGAGACATATTGGGGAGAGTCAGAGCTTGAAGCCATATACAGCGAACTGGTAAAACGCGATAATGTGTCGGGAAACATCGCCTCTCTAACCTTCCGGGCAAACGTGAACTATCTGGAGACAGATTCTCTGGATCAGATGCTGGCCGTGAATAATACGGAGGCACAGCGCCGATTTTGGCAGACGCTACAGACCCAGAGCGTGATAGAGAGCAACTTTGGCACCCGGCTGGTCAATAAAGGTGATGTAATGCATAACACCCAGTATACATTCACCGGTTTGGCAGATGTTTATGACCGAGTGATGATGGATGTGGCAGGCGCGGCCAAGACGCCGGTCACTAAATTGTTTGGACGCTCTCCGGCTGGCATGAACGCAACTGGCGAAAGCGATATGAACAACTATTATGATTATATAGATGGCCTACGCGAAAACCAGCTGCGCCCTCTCCTGGAGCGCCTGTTGCCAATCATGGCCCTGTCAGCCTGGGGGACAGTCCCCGATGACCTGGACATTGACTTTCCACCACTCCAGACTCCGAATTCCAGTGAGATTGCGGATATTGTAGAGAAAAAGACACAAGCAATATTGGCCGCGTTCCAGAGTGACCTGATAGATGCTGCCACATCCCTGAAAGAACTTAAGACGCTATCAGATGAAACGAGTATGTATAATTCCATTTCTGACGAGGCAATAGAGCTGTCAAAGGGAAAGACATATTCGGATTATAAAGCAATGCAGGACCCCATGGCAGGTCTATTCATGACCCCATCCAAAACTGAGGAGGTGTGATTCCAATGTTGATCAGACCCCCAGAGGGAAAGGACCTCACAGCATTCCTCCGTATGCTTTTTCTTCGGACCGAAAAACGTTTATTATCCGAAATAAGTCGGAAGCGGACGCAGGGATATGTTGACTATGCAGAGGTGGCCGCTCTAAAGCGTACACAAAAAATATTGCAGGATATGGTTGACGAGAGCTGGGATTATGTACCATCCATGATAGAGACTATCTTTTATCGTTCGGAGGCAGCTGCCAATGGCTATGCCAATGCTGCCGGCCTTACAGCTGTGCAATATGATGTTGTGAGTCAGCTGTCAAACAACCTGCTGGGAGATATTCTGGAGGCTTCGACAACCGCCCAGAAAAGCATAGAGGCAGTTTTTCTTGTGGGTCGAAAAGAAAATGGGATACTGAGAGAGTCGGCCTTAATGTCGGTTTTAGAGCAGGAATCTGCCGGATATGGGCCGGGTAAGGCGGCCGTGGGTATGGCAAATGATTTGCAGGTAAATGGAGTGACGGCTTTTATTGATAAGGCAGGCCGCAAGTGGAACCTCCAGGATTATTGTAATATGGCCACCAGGGCAACGGCCAGGCAGGCTGAGGTGGCAGCCATATTGACGGCGGACCCGGAGTATGACCTATATAAGATAGTTAAAATAGGGAGTACCTGTCCGGTGTGTGCCCCATTAGAGGGGAGGGTATATAGCCGTTCTGGTACCAATCCGGATTATCCATCACTGGCAAGGGCGTTTGGAAAGATTGACCCTGCGGGCGGCGATGACCTGAGCAATACATATCTTAACATCCACCCCAATTGTCTGCACTCACTGGTCAAATACACGACCATGGGAAAAACAGAAAAGCAGATACAGAGGGACAAGGATTTTTCCAGCTTTGAAAAGAACCCGGTTACAGTGGATCCAAGAACCAAGAAGCAAGTGGAAGCTTATAAGGAAAAGGTGCGGAATCGGCAGCGGCTGTTGCGTGATTATAAGCAACATAAGGCATACCGGCAGGCCCTTGGGAAAGAGGTTCCCCAAGACTTTACAAAATTCCGGGAATTAAAATACGGAAATGAGGAAAAGTGGAAACAGATAAAGGCACAATACCGGAAAAGCGGCACCTAATAGGGGTGGAATATTTTAAAATAAACAGTTGCGATATCGCAATGGAAAGGAATCGGATATATGCTTGCGTATTATGGCTATACGATAAGCCCCAACCAAATGGAAACGGTTGAGGGCTTTTTGATTTGCCGCAATGTACCCATAGCCCGGACTGGTGAAATGGAATACCTGGAATGTGAATTAAAGCCGAATGGAAGCAGTTCAAAGATGGTGACGGTTTGCCGGTCTCCAGACGAGGTGTTTTCGGAGGCGGCGTTATCAAGTTTTGAAGGGAAGCCGGTCACGGATGAACACCCACCTGAGCTCCTTACCCCGGATAACTGTATCCAGTATGCCAGAGGACACGCCCAGAACATCCGGAAGGGTACCGGCGAATGGGAGGGCCATGTGATTGCGGACCTGCACATCCAGGACGACGAATTAATCCGGGCGGTGCAGGGAGGCAAGCGGGAAATTAGCTGCGGATATGAGTGCAGCTATACGGAAAATGAGGACGGGACCTATTCACAGCATGATATCCGGGGGAACCATATAGCCGTGGTGACACGGGGAAGGGCCGGTAAACATGTTGCGATTTTAGATTCAAGAAAAAAGGTAGAGGCCGCAAAACGGCCGGAAAGGAATGGGAAGATGAAGAAGAACAGTTTATTTTTCAAATGGTTCGCCCAAGCGGCCAAAGATGCATCACCGGAGGAGCTGGAAACGATGGCGGCAGATGCGGCAGCGGCGATGGATGAGGGGGCACCTCAGGAACCTTCTGGAGGAGGGGCGGCTCCCGCATCAGTGCAGCCACCAAAGGAAGGTGCACAGGATTCGACCAGCCTTGACCAGAAAATGGACATGCTGATGGATATGATAAAAGGACTTGCAGAAGGCAAGGGCGGCGACCCCATTGATAAACCAGCCGAAAATCCGTTGGACAGTCTGGTAAAAGAACTGACCGGAGAAGATGCGGAACCGTTAGAACCAGCAGCTGAGGCGAAAGTGGTTCCGGCAGAAGAACTGGATAAATCAGCATGTGCCGTTGACAAGGCCGTCATGGCAGCGGTTGTGAAACAGCTCCGCCCTGTGATTGCAGGAATCAAGGATGACGCTACCAGAAAAACAGTCACGGATTCCCTGGTGTCCTGTTTGACGGATAAGGACAAGGTAAGCGACATTGCTAAAATTGTCCAGACTACCCAGAAGAATGCGGCCAAGCTGGCCGACCAGAAACCACAGATGAACCTGGATGCCTGCCAGGCAGCCTATGACGCCATGAATCCACACAAACAGAATGGAGGTACGAAGTAATGAAGGGACAGGTTATCGGAAAGAACATGACACATGGATATGCCGGTGATTATGCGAGGCAGCCAGATATGATAGTAGACACCCATCCGCTAGGAGGAAGTGATGCGGTAGTATTTGGAACTCCTCTGGTTTATGACAATAACGAGAATGTCGTCGCATTTGGGGCTTCCGGGACCGCGGCTGACTTTGTGGGGGTTGCTTCCCGCGAGTTTAAAAGTGCAACATCGTTCCTGGCTCAGTCAGCGGGAGAATACCGTCCTAATGAGGCGGTCAGTGTGTTTAAACGTGGCTGTATTAATGTGCTGTGCAACGTAGGAACGCCCAAATTAGGCGGAAAGGTATATATTCGTACCGTAAAAAATGAATCAATTCCCACGGGGGTTGTAGGCGGTTTTGAGGCGTCCGAAGATACTGGTAAAACAGTAGAGCTTTTGAACTGTGAGTGGCACGGCGGAAAAGATGCAAACAACATAGCAGAAATCAGGATTATGTCCTGTAATAGAGCATAAGGAGGAAACCGGATATGAAGTTTCAGAACATGGGTACATTTGATGGTGGTATGGTTACATCCCCATCTGCAAAGGCAGCAATGCCGCAGAATATCCAGGCAGTGTCCATGGATGCCGCGGCCATTGCCAATGGAGGCGCGTTCTTGCAGTCGGAGCTTGAAAAGAGGGACAATACAGTCAGGCAACCGCTTACCAGTTTTACATACGGCCGGGATATTCCGATGCGTGTCGGCGGCGGATGGGCTGAATTTATTAGCGCCATGAATGTTGAATATGGCGTGACTGGCGGCAGCGAGGACGGTCTGGTACATGCAGGCGGGGCCAACGGTATTCCTATGGTGCAGGCTAATTTTGACAAGGGATTATTCAAAACCCATATCTTTTCTATCGGAATGAGGATTATGTGGGTGGATATGCAGCGCGAGAAGCTGACCGGACGTAGCCTGGAGAGTATCTTGCGTGATGGTATCCGAATGGCCTATGACAAACATATGGATGCCAATGTATATGCGGGTATCAAACGATTTGGATCCACGGGACTTATTAATAATCCTGCGGTCACTACAGCAAATGCGGCAGCAACCGGCGCGAACAGCTCCACAAAATTCAGGGATAAAACACCCGACCAGATACTTAGGGACATCAATGAGTCTATTTTGGCCGTGTGGGAAACAGCAGAATACGACCGTGAAGCGGTTCCAAACCATATTATTATGCCCTATGAGCAGTACAATTATCTGGCAACAACTAAAGTGACAGAGTTAGCCGAAAAGACGATTTTACAGTTTTTGATGGACAATAATGTGGCAAAGACCAATGGAAGTGACCTGTATATTGGGGGATGCTCTTGGTGTAAGGGGGCCGGCACAGGAGGCAATGACCGCATGGTTGTATATATCAATAAGGAACGATATGTGGCGGCCGATGAATTGGCACCATTAAGCCGTGTCATGACACAGCCGAACACCACCAATGTGTGCTATGACACCGCATACATGGCAAATATCTCTGAGGTACAGATGTATTACGAGAACATTATGCGTTATGTGGACGGAATATAAGGGAGGAAAATGGCATGTTCATTAATAGCAAGAAGTGTTTTGAAATTCGCGAGGGAAACCAGAGACTGGTTATCCCCTACAATTTTATCGGTAATATCCCTGATTGGGCCGCAAGTCACTGGCTGGTACAGGCAGCCATTCGGGATGGATCCATTTCCACACCGGACAGCACAAAGGATAGAGCACTGGAAGCGGCAGACAAAGTTGCAAGGGAGAAAGCCGAAGAATATGACATGCGGCCGAAAGAAGAGCCCGAAGCAGCAGAAGAGCCCGAAAAGCGGCCAGAAAGAAAAAGCAAGGATAAATCATAAGGAGGTACCGGCATGGATGGGTTGCAATTTAATGGAGTGATAGCCGCAGCGGCCAATGTACCGTCATCCGGTGAGGCCGGCACTTATACTGCGGAAATGTTCCTGGAGGATTTTCCGCAATTTTCCAGGTCCGGAACGGATTCAAGGGTATCCCTGGTGCCGGAAGGAATTCTTGGAATTTTTATAAGGAACGCAAATCAATCTATCCTTCCAAGCCGTTACTTTGAATCGTGGAGGTACGCGGCCGGGCTGTATGTGGCGCATTTTAGCACTCTGTATTTAAAAACCTATTCAGATGGGTCTGCCACAACAGTTCAGGCAGCGGGAAGAGGGCAACAGACAGGACTTATCAGCGAGGCGTCCATGGGTGACACATCCATAAAGTACGACAATGAGGCCGTGACATTAGCCATGGCCAGGTGGGGGAGCTGGAACGCGACCCAGTACGGGCAGCAGCTTATTTCCATGGCGCGTATGATTGGGATGGGAGGTATGTATGTTATTTGAGGACAACCCTGTTTTTATTGGATTCTATACGGATTCCATGGAAATTTATCGGAATGTGGATAAGTCCGATGGAAATGTGGATAAATCAAAACGCGAACGGATAGGAGGTGTAATCCCCTGTCGGGTTTACAGTGCAAAAAGAGGTGGCCCAAGGATGGGAAATGCGGCAGCAACGACCAGTTCCGTGGATAAGGTATCGTGTGATTTGTCCGTGGATATAAAGGCGGGTGATGAATTGCATATTACCCGTGGCGGTATGTTGGGTATGAATAATGAGCCAGAACGATATTTTGCTGACCGACCGCATCCATATTTTGACCCGGTGGGTGGTGCCTTGTCTGGATTGGAACATCAGGAAATAGCCCTACTTACGGACGAAATTATTTAAAAGGAGGCCGATTTGTATGTCGTTTGGACAAGCAACCAGGAAACGGTTTCAACAACTTCGGATGATGGGGCAGAATGTACCCAAAATTATAGCAGAAGTGTCTGAGGGAGCAACGATTGCTGCTGTAGAGAAGGCCACAGAACTGACACCACCAAATGGTGGAGCTCCCATCTCCGGAACAGGGACAAGGACTGGAGAACTGGCAGAACATTGGTCTACGGACAGCACTACTAAGCCGGTAATGACGTCAGGGAGTGCGAGAACGGTATTGGCAAATAATGTGCAGTATGCATCTTACGTTGACGAGGGGCATGTGATGGACAAGCACTTCGTTCCCGGCCTCATTATTAATGGAAATATGTTGGAAAAAGTGTCCCCGGAAAAAGGCGGCATAACAGTAGGAACAAAGACTAAATATGTGAAAGGCCGGTATATGCGAAAGGCTGCTGTTGGCAAGTTCCGGAGAGTTGTGCGCATAGAATTGGATAGGCGGATAAGGGAGAACTTTAAATGACATTTACACTTAATGATATGGTCAACTCAGTGGCCGGTGTCCTTAAAGAACGATGGCCCGATGTAAAAGTATACAATAACCCAAAACAAGGTGGCGCCACGCTTCCTTGTTTTTTTGTGTTTTTCATGCCAACTGAAATGTATGATGAAATGGACCGACGCTCCAGGAGGGAGATTGGAATTGATGTGGTGTATCTGGTAAAAAAGAATATCCCGGATGCTTTTGACCAATTAACCGAAGTCGCAGAGTGCCTGGACGAATGTTTTGATTCTATAAAGTATAAACAGGATGGAGAAACCGCATTTATCAGGACATTTGAACGGGAATGGAAGATTGATGAAGGTAAGTTACATTACCAGTTTGTAATAAAACCCATAGTATCCCAGCCGGATTCTACACCTGCTATTGAAACCATGGATTATAAAGGAGGGATAAAGCGTGCCGAGGACAATGAAAGAAAACAGTTCCAGGTCACGGACGGCCCCCGAAGAAATAAAGTATAAGACGGAAGTTCTTCTGAAAAGTAAGGCTTTATCCGGGTATCAGACGGATTTTTCGAGGGCCTTGCTCACTCAGAATGAGTATTCTATTAAAGAGGCCAGGGCCGTATTAGATAAGTTTTATGGAAAGGAAGGTAAAAAGTAATGGCAGGAGGAACCTGGACAAGCCAGAATAAGAAACAGCCCGGTGTCTATATCAACGTCAAGTCAAGCAGGAAGCAGGCTGTCAACGTTGGTGATAGAGGTGTAGTGGCTATATGCGAACCGCTGTCATGGGGACCAGAGGAAACGCTCATGATAGTCAATTTAGGAGACAGCTATGTCCCATATATCGGATATGACGAGACAAATGCAAAGTCTCTGTTTTTAAGAGAGATTTTTAAAGGCAGTGACCATACTACAGGCCCGGTTAAGGTGCTGTTGTACCGGCCTGGTGCAGTAGATGCCAAAAAAGCCAGTATAAACATTGCGCCATTGACAGCAAAAGCAAAATACAACGGTGTAAGAGGCAATGATATTTCTGTTGCTATCATTGCCGATCCGGACCAGGAGGGAAGCTTTACCGTGCAAACGGTCGTGGATGGCGCGGTCAAGGATAGACAGATGGCCAAGAAAGTGGAGGACCTGCAGGAGAATGATTGGGTATCCTTTTCGGGCACTGGTACACTGGCTGCAAGTGCAGGCGCGGCGCTGACTGGTGGAAGTGACGGAACTGTCAATGCATCGGCCTATTCATCGTTTTTGACGGTTTTGGAGTCCTATGATTTTAATATACTGATTTATGATGGCGCTGACAGTTCTGTTAAGACGGCTTATGTATCATTTATTAAACGAATGAGGGAACGTGGAAAGAGATGTCAGGCAGTGATGGCTGAAACGGAAAATGATTATGATGGAATTATATCTGTCAAGAATGGAGTCATTCTTACCGATGGCACAAAGATATCCGCACAGCAGGCGACATGGTGGGTAGGAGGAGCAGAGGCCGGCGCCACTTACAATGAGTCTTTGGTGTATGCGCAATATCCGGATGCGATAGATGTCCTGCCTCGTCTTACCAATGCACAAATTGATGAAGCATTATCAGCTGGACAAATACTCTTTTTTGAGGAATTCGGGAATGTAAAGGTGATGTCAGATATCAATACACTGGTTTCCTATACCCCGGAAAAGGGAGAAGAATTTAGCTTAAACCAGGTTATACGAACATTGGATACAATAGCAAACGATGTATACAAAAACTTTGCCATGAACTACATAGGGAAAGTCCGGAACAACGAGAATGGCCGGGAATTGCTTAAGGCCTGGATTGTAGGGTATCTCAATGAGATTCAGGACAATGGCGGAATACAGAACTTCGAGGCCGATGATGTAATGGTATCTGCCGGAAATGCTATCAATGCGGTGGTGATAACCATTGCAATACAGCCTGTAGCAGCGGTTGAAAAGATTTATGTCACTATCAACTTAGTTGACGAATAAGGGGGTATATTATGTTTTTACTTGAACAGGATGCTCTTAACGGCAAGGCTGGGAAGGCATTCGCAATCATAAATAATCGAAACGTAGAGGTGTTTGGCCTTAAGAAATTCCAGTCAGAAGCAGAATTTCAAAAGGCCGATTTTTCTGTGGTGGGGACTAATGTAACACAGGAGAAAATCAAAGGTGTCAAGATGACCGGTTCAGCGACCGTTTATTATGGCACCCCAATATTCCTTGATATGTTGCGGGAATATCTTAAAACCGGGAAGCTCCCATCATTTGTTTTCCAGATTACAAACGATGATAAGGGGACCACGGTAGGTAAACAGGTGGTTGCTCTGTATAATGTCAAACTGAATAAAGTACCTATCGCATTATTGGACGATAGTGCGGACTTTTTGACCGCGGAAATATCATTTAGTTACACAGGCATAGAAGTATTGACCGCATTTAATGAGAGGCCATTGCAACTCGGTGGTGAATAAGAAAAGGAGATAAAATTATGAGTAAATTAAAGGCATTTTTGCAGCCTCCTATTACAGGAAAGACAAAGGAGGTAGTGGTATCTGACCGTTTTGTTGATGAAAATGGGACTATCCAACCTTTTGTTATTCAGGCAATCAGTCAGGAAAAGAACGCGGAATTGTCTGAGAATTCAAAAAACGAAAAGATAGTGGATGGCATCCCTATGCCTATGCTGGATAATGGACTCTACACAAAAAGGCTCATGCTGGAATGTGTAAAAGAACCGGATTTAAATGACTCCGAACTGTGCAAGTACTATGGAGTTATTGATCCACTGGAAGTATTGGGAAGAATGTTAAGCATTGGTGAATACCAGAATCTGTCAGCCGAAATCATGGGTATTAATGGGCTTAAAACGAAAAAGGAGAAGCTTGAGGAGGCAAAAAACTCTTAGAGGGAAACGACATGGATACACTGCTGTCGTATTACATGTTTGTGAACCATGGACGTTTCCCACATGAAGTGGCAGAACTAACGGAAGATGAAAAGCTGCTTTTATTTGCTATGGCTTTAAAAGAGATAGGCAATCGCCCGACTTAAGGAGGGAACCATGGGAGAGATACGAGAAGAACTAATTTTATCGGACCAATTCAGTGCATCCTTTTCCAGGTTCCTTACCTTGGGGGATAGCATGATTAGTCAAATGGCAGATATTAATACATCCATCCATGAAATGGGGGATGCATCAAGGTATGTATCGGTACAGGGAATGAATGAATTGAATGATACCTTGAAACAAATTGTGTCCAATACCTCCAGAGCCGCTCAGGAGCAGCAGGAACATAACCAAAAAATCCAACAGGCAAATCAGTCAGCCGGCCAGCTGCTGTCTACAGTTAAGCGTGTGGTCGCGGTTGCTGCCGGTTTTACTATGGGTAAAGAAATATTAGGTCTATCCGATGAAATAACCCAGACATCGGCCAGGTTGAATCTAATGAACGACGGATTGCAGGATACAGACCAGCTCCAGCAGATGATTTACCAATCAGCCCAACGTGCCAGGACAGATTACATGGCTACGGCGGATGTAGTGGCAAAGCTGGGACAGAGAGCGGGGGATGCGTTTGACAGCAGCGGAGAGGTCGTACAATTTGCAGAGAACCTAAACAAACAGTTCGTCATTGCAGGAGCCAGTCAGCAAGAGATTGCATCTGCTTCCCTACAACTTACCCAGGCGCTGGGTTCCGGTGTCCTCCGTGGCGAGGAGTTGAACGCCGTATTTGAGGCGGCACCTAACGTTATTCAGACGATTGCGGATTATTTAGATGTTCCAATCGGAAAAATCAGAGAGATGGCTTCCGATGGTCAGATAACCGCAGATGTTGTTAAGAATGCTATGCTTGGGGCTACTGAAACCATCAATGAGCAGTTTGACGATATGCCAATGACATGGGGACAAGCATGGACACTTATGAAAAATGCGGCCGTTAATTCGATGGATGAAGTGTTGGATAAAATCAACGACATCCTACAAGACGAAAGCGCAGAGTCAGTTATAAATGGTGTGATTGGGAGTTTTGAAATCCTGGCAGATGTTGCGTCCATGGCGGTTGACGGATTGGCAAACGGAGCTGAATTCGTAGCCGAGAATTGGGATTATGTATATCCAATACTGATAGGAGTTGGGGCTGCTTTCTTATTCGTGGGGGCACAGGCTGCTGCGTCAGGACTGGCAGCAGCGGCGGCATGGGCAATTGCTCATTGGCCAATTGTGGCAGTTGGGGCAGCAGTTGGGGCCACTATCTTCATTCTCCGACAGGCAGGTGTGTCCTGGGAGCAAATGGGAGCAGTTGCAGGTGGTGTGATGGGTGGACTCTATTCATATGTTTATACAGTTGTTGCATATTGGTGGAATCTATTTGCTACATTTGCCGAATTCTTTGCTAATGTCTTTAATGACCCTGCGGCAGCTATTGCTCATTTGATGTTTGACCTATTCGACAATGTGCTTTCTACAGTCGAAACCGTGGCCAGTGCGATTGACGCATTGTTACATACAGACTATTCTGGCGCAGTCGCTGGGTTTAGAAATCAATTGAGTGATTGGGTAGATGATACCTTCGGAGAAAATTCGATCCAGATTAAGAGGATGGCAGCGCTGGATGTAGGTGCAACCATAAAAGGTGGTGCTGATATTGGTGCGGACCTGGGTAAGAAGATGGATAACATGAATTTTAATTTGGAGGATATTACAAACAAAATGGGCGGTTTAGGAGGCGCAGGAGGACTTGGAAACATAGGAAATGTCGGAAAAGTTGGAAGTGTTGGAAAAATTGACCAAGATGTGAATATAGCAGACGAGAGCATAAAGCTGCTTCGTGACCTATCTGAGCGTCAATATGTGGCACTTGTAAATCTTACGGTACCACAGACAAACGCTACCATCCATCAGACGGTAACTGGTGGAGGCGGATCCGATATAGATGCAATGATGCAGGCCCTTAAAAATGAACTGGACCAGCAGAATGCCTCTCACGGAAATCTGGCACTGGGTTAAGCCATTGCGATATCGCAACAGGAGGAAGCATGAGAAACAGGTATAAATTTTATGCAGATATTGGGGGAGATACCATTGAATTCCCGGTCAACCCAAAAGAATATACTATCTCTTATCCAACCGACCATAAGACATACAACGTATTGGATATTGGCGAAATCATTGTTCCCAGGATGCCATCACTTATGGAGGTATCCTGGGAATCGTACTTTCCTGGTGACATAAACGACCCATTAATAATGGGGCATGATTGGATGGACCCTTCCGAATATGTGGAGCTGATAACAGAATCCCGCGACAATAAGGAGATGTGTGATTTAGTGATAAGCCGCTGGGATGCTTCCGGTGGGAAAATGTTTGATACGAATATCAGCGCGTTAATATCAGACTTCAAGGCCACGGAAAAGGGCGGGGAAACTGGAGACGTATATTACAAAATCGCATTTAAAGAGTATCGGGATTATGGCCCAATCAAAATTGCCTTACCCCAGCCAGAAGTGCAGGAGCCGGCCACTGTGAATCCCCAGGAGCCAGAACGACCAGTTACAACCCCTGAAATGAGAGTTGGGGCCGCTGTTATTGCGAATGGGACTTATTTCAGCAGTAGCTATGGAGATAAGCCAACTGGGACGGCGAACAACTTGCAGACCACAGTATCGAGGATTATTCCGGACGCATCCCGTCCGTACCCAATTCTAATAGGCGGGAGCCGCGGATGGATTAAGGCAGACCAGCTGCAGGTGATAGGATGATATATAAGTTTTTGGTATTTAATCCAACTTCCAATACACTTTATGATTACGCACCTATTGTCCAGGAGGTATCTTATACTACGAATCGTATAGGGAGCGCTGGAAAGCTTGAATTTTCCTATATCCAAGACCAGCCTATTAATATGGAGGAAGGGGTAAGGGTGGAGTTTTATGTGGACGGAAAGGGTATTTTTCTTGGTTATGTATTTGCGATAAAACAATCCCGCAATGGGGAAATATCAGTTACGGCCTACGACCAGATCCGGTATCTTAAATCCAAGGCAAGTTACAGTTTTGCCGGAAAAAAATCGGGGGATATCATCCGGCAGATTGCTATGGATATGCAGCTCCAGGTTGGAGTATTGGAGGATACAGGCTATACGATTCCGGTTTATACAAAAGAGGATAAAGAGCGTCTCGACATCATTGACTATAGTCTTATGATTACCCAAAACAATACAGGTAAGACGTTCGTATTTTATGATGATTTTGGGAAGCTATGCCTGAGAGAAGCAAAAAACTTAATGTCCAATGTGATGATTGGAAACCGTAGCATAGTGACTGATTATACCTTCAAGTCGGATATTGATTCGGATACATATAACCGGGTGAAGCTGGTACGCCCTAATAAAGATACAGGACAGGCCGATACTTACATTTTCCAGGATTCCGATAATATAAAAAAGTGGGGTATTCTGGAACTGTATGAGAAGGTCGATGAAAACCTTAATGAAGCCCAGATAAATCAGCAGGGAAATATCATGATGGCTTATTATGACCGCGCGCTTAAAAGTATATCAGTTAGTGGTGCGCCTGGGGTTATTGGTCTTAAGGCTGGAGCTATGACTATGTTCAAAATAGCCGATGTCCCAGAACTTAAAAACGGGTATTTTTTGCTCCTGGATAAGGTCAAACATAAATTCCGTAACGATGATCATACCATGGATGTCGATGCCAAAATATTGACTATATAGCAGGGAGGTTTGATATGTCGGAAATTATAGATTCGCTTAGGAGGGCAGTCGAAACCACAGTGGAGGCTATGGATTTGCTGGATTTGGGGTATGCCACAGTCGAGAGTATATCCCCACTGTCTCTATCCATAAAAAAGACAAATCTTAAAGTAACTGAACCGGTAGCCGTAATGAGTGATAATGTCCGGTACCGGTCAGTCAACGTACAAGGGCAGAGGGTAGTTATCAATCCAGGATTATCTGTTGGTGATAAAGTGATTTTTTTAAAGGCCAATGCCGGGCAGAACTATGTTGTAATATCGAAAGTGTAGGTGATATTTATGGGAGCATTACCAGATTCCGCCAATTTCAACATTTATGAAGCCAAAAATACAGAATATCCATCAGAAACATTTTTGGTTAATAAAAGCACTGGTAGGATTGAAAAAATCGGTGGAGGCATGGAGGCCATGGAGCAGGCCATTGATATCATACTGAGTGTGGAACGCTATCGGTATCAAATATTCACGTCTAATTTTGGAAACGAGTTATATAAGCTTATTGGGAAACCTCGCGAATACGTGATTAGCATGACTAAGAGGCGCATTCATGAGGCGTTTTCTATTGATAAGAGAATTATATCCACTAATAATTTTACCTTTGATGAAGATAAAAACGGCACAATTATTAAGTGCGCGTTTGACGTGAAAACTGTATTTGGGACAACAAGGAAGGAGGTGGAAATTTGATTGACTTTAGCAAGAAAACTTATGCAGCAATTCTGGAGGAGCAGAAAGCAAGGGTATCGGATAAGATTGATAAAAGAGAAGGCTCACTGATTTTAACCGCATTAAGCCCTGCCAGCTGGTACATGGAAGGTATGTATCTGGATTTGGATAGAGTACAAAAAAACGCGCGTGCGGAGACAGCAGGTGGAAATGATTTAGATATGATTGTGGCAGAACGCGGAATACAGCGGAAAGGGGCTATCCATGCTGTAAAAAAGGGGATTTTTAATATAATGATTCCAATTGGTTCCCGCTTTTCTGCTCTGGCCGGAAATGAATATATTACATATATTGCCGAGGAATACATTGGGGCCGTAGAAGAGGGATATTCATATTGTATGCGTTGTGAGTTGGCGGGAGAGATTGGAAACAGCTATTCTGGCCAGCTCATTGCTGTGGATTATGTAATTGGGCTTACCAGTGCCAGTCTGACAGATGTTATTGTATACGGGACCGAAGAAGAGCAGGATGATTTTCTGCGCGATAGATATTTTGCAACGTTTGAAGTGGCAGCATTTGGAGGTAATATCGCAGCCTATCGGAATGCTGTTCTTGAAATTGAAGGTGTGGGTGCAGTCCAGGTTTATCCGGCCTGGAAAGGCGGGGGAACAGTGCTATGTAGTATATTAAATGAAAATCTGGAGCCAGCAACAACAGAGCTGGTCAAAAAAGTGCAGGATATTATCTGTCCCTCAGAAGAGGGTGAAATGGAACCGTCAGCAAATGGATATGGGATGGCCCCCATAGGGGCTGTAGCAACAATCTGTACAGGCCAGGCATTAACATTAAACGTATCTCTTAGGGTGACATTTGCATCCAATATTGTGGATGGTGTCGCCACATACAAGAACCAAATAGAAAGCAAGATTGATGGATATTTGAGCTCTGTTCGGTCCGAGTGGGGTAAAGCAATCAAGGGACAGAAAATCCAATATTTAGTAACAGTATATGTTTCCCGTATTATATATGAGATTCTTACAATTAGTGAAATTGTTAATGTAACTGATGTTTTAATAAACGGAGCAGAGCAGGATGTGTCCTGTATCGAAACCAAGGACCTTCAGCAGGTTCCGGTGATGGGAACGGTGACGATCAATGGAAGTTGATTTAAAAAATTTATTACCTGAATGGTTTAAGAGTGTATTAGACTTTCATGAGCTTATGGATACAGAATCAATCGAGCTTGAAAAGCTTGAAAATGATCTACGATTGGTATGGAATAATCTTCACATTCAGACAGCAGATGAAGATACAATTTCTGTTTTTGAGAAACGCTTCGGAATTGTGTATCATTATGGAGAAACCTTGGATTACCGTAGGGCCAGAGTCATGCAAAAGTATAACACAATTGTACCGTTCACAATCGGTTTTTTAAAAAGCCGATTGGCTGAGTTATATAGTGATTCTGGATATACACTATCAGTCAATCCGAGTACATGTACAATAACTATTTCTGTTACATCTGACAGATATGGAGCCATTGACTTACTATATGATTTGATTTGGGACATCCTGCCGGCCCATATAAAAATTATTTCCAATCAGCAGGTCACTAATTACATGACAGGAGATATTTATGCATCCTCATTTTTATGTACAGCAAAGATACAGACAATTTAAGGAGGAACCATGGGACAGTATAAAAAATCTACGCTAACCGCAGCTGGAGAAAGATTGGTGGCGCAGGCCATTGGTGGAGAGATAAAGTTAAACATTACAAAGGTAAAGACATCTAATCATCAATATCCGGACGGAACTAATTTTAAATCCTTAGTAGATATGGACGGAATTGTACAAACAATGGTCGGGCCCAAAACTGCGGTTTACAATGATACATTAATACAAACAAGGGCATTATTTAGTAACGAAGAAGTGAAAGAGACATATTATATACATAATATTGGTCTATATGCCATGGATGGAAGTGAAGAGGTCTTATTTAGCATATCCTCTGCCACGACACCGGATGAAATGCCAAAATATGATGGTGTGGCACCAACAACCTGTATTTATAATATCCAAAACACGATATCGGAAACAAGCTCCGTATCATTGACTATTAATCCGGCAGGATATGCGTCAATTGCGGATATAATGGAATTGGATGAAAAAAAGGTTGATAAAACAGGTGATATTTCCGAAACAACAATAAACGCATTAGATGAACCGGCCACGGATGTTCAGTTTCCGGTTCCGGTAGCCGGCGAAAGTACAAAGACATTTCTGGGTAAGGTTAAGAAATTCTTTGAGGACACAAAGAATTGGATGACCGGTGTCTGTTTGATTGGACAGATAGTGAATAACTGTGTGACCAACAATGCTAAATTGCCGCTGTCGGCTGCTCAGGGCAAGGTACTGATGGACCTTTATACTGTGCTCAATACTAATTTAACAGGGCTTAATGCTAGATTTCATTTTGACAGAGTAGCCATAATGCAACCGTTTTTTGATGATGCGGAAAAATCATTCGGTTTTCGTCTGTATTACGATGTTTCAATGACTGCTGGTTATGCAATACATTTCTATTTCAATGGCGAGAAACGTATCACATTAAGATTTTTAGACACTGACGGCAGATGGAAAAACACATGGACTGGATTATTACAATAGCTATACTTATTTCACGGACCACTGCGTCCATCCTCCATTAATACTCACATATGCCCTTATAAAGACCTTTGATTCACCGACTGCCAGGGCCAGTTGTACACCATAATCAGTACCGATTGTAAGACCGATTGCTAATCCATTTCCATATCCAGTTATGCCCTGGACATATGGGCTATGCGCTGTACTTGTCCCCCAGGTGCCAAATGTAATTGTATTCGTGATGTCGGTCAAAAAATCTAGGTCAGATATTAGACGTGATAAATTTCCCTTATCGTATTTATTAGTATTGAACACACTACGGAAAATGTATAAAACTGAATTTTGCCTGAATAATCATACTAATGGGCGCAATACTAAGAATGATAATTATGGTAAGATACTCTGGACGGGAAGCAGCTTTTTTACCACCCCAGAGGATGTCCCGGATTGTAGCAATTACAGAGTATTGATATTCCATAATAGCATCGGCGCCCATTCGGTATGGCGTGATTCAATCTTGACTTTCACGTATTTGGCTAATAGCGCCCTTTACATAGATACCTTCTCAGTAATCCGGAATGGCAATACGATCCGGCTTACGAATAATACAAGATACTGTGCTGGCACAATCTCAACATCTGACATTCCGATAACTAAAATTATTGGGATTATCTAATGGATATCAGAAGTTAGCGCTTAATCCAGTCTTGTCCAACCTGGGAGCGCACAGACAGCGGTACCATCTACCAGTATATAAATATAGTAATTTCCGTAAGAGTCCGTACCCCATTTTACACTAACAGTATTACTATCGTATTTTCCACCCATATCAGTCTGCTCACGAAATATGGTTGCTTTTTTATCTATCTTAGTATAACACACACTAAATACGAAAATTCAAGGCCCGAAAGGGTCTTTTTATATACATAAAAATACATAAATCAAAGAAAGAAGGTATTATCCATGGAAAAAATTAGAATTGGAAAGGAAAAACGACGGTATGAAATCAGCAGTATCCGGCCAGAATCGGCCAACGTCCTGGAAATCGTCTTTACCGACGCAATCCCGGCCATATGGGGGGATATCACCATTTACACCGAGGATGGCACGGAGGCAACCACCCTGACTGGATACGAGACGGTGTACAAGCAGGATGGACAAACGGTGGAGCTGTCCAATGACGGCAGTGTTTACACACCTCCGGCCCCTCCAGAGCCAGCGGAACCACCGGAACCTTACGTCCCCACGCTGGAAGAAGTGCGCGCCGGTAAGAAGGCCGAAGTATCCGCGGCCTGTGAGCAGATTATCTATGCCGGAATTAATGTCACACTGTCTGATGGGACCACAGAACATTACAGCCTGACGGAGCACGACCAGCTGAATTTATTTGGCAAGCTGAGTCAGATAAGTGTCGGTGCAGCACGGTTGGAGTACCACGCCGATGGGCAGTCATGTCGGTATTACACGGCAGTAGACATGCAGGCTATCATACAGGCGGCCATGTGGCATGTGTCCTATCATACCACGTACTGTAATGCTCTTAACATGTGGATTGCCGGTTGCCAGAGCACAGAGGAGGTCCAGGAAATATTTTATGGTGCGGACGTGCCAAAACAGTACAGGACTGAGGTCTTTAATGCGTATCTTACCCAGATAGCAGCCGAGATGGTGGTGGATAATGGTACGCCGACGAGTTAATAAGTATGCCACACTGTGGAGCATGGGAGGACTGCTGTACATAGCCTTAGAGTTACTGTGGCGCGGGTATAGTCATTGGACAATGTTTATACTGGGCGGCCTGTGTTTTATCGGTCTGGGCCTGATTAACGAGGTACTCCCCTGGGATATGCCACTATGGCAGCAGATACTTCTGGGGGCTGCCCTGATTACATTGTTGGAGTTTCTGACCGGTTGTGTGGTCAACCTGTGGTTGGGCTGGGGCATATGGGATTACAGTAATATGTGGGGTAATATTCTGGGACAGATATGCCCGCAGTATTTTGTGCTATGGATACCGGTAAGTTTGGTTGGAATTGCACTGGATGATTGTCTTAGATACAAAAAATGGGGGGAAGAACGGCCACATTACAATATAGGATTTACGCGAAAATCACTGCGAATAGTGTGGCTACCAATATAAAATAGAGGTGAGGTAAATGAAAATGAAATTTTTAGACAAATGTAATACTGTTTATGGAGCAGTTGTAACAATTCTTGTAACTATCCTGGGGCCGTACTGGTACATATTTGCGGGGTACCTGCTCTGCAATGTTCTGGACTGGCTGACCGGCTGGTATAAGGCCAGGAAGCTGGGACGGGAATCAAGTAAGACGGGGCTTAAAGGGATACTGAAAAAGCTGGGCTACTGGGTGATTATCCTGGTGGCTTTTTTGATGCCGAAATTATTCATCAGTCTGGGGCATGACGTCCTGAAAATCAATCTGGATTTTCTGCTTTTGCTGGGGTGGTTCACGTTGGCCTGCCTGCTGGTGAACGAAATTCGCAGTATTCTGGAGAATCTGGTGGAATGCGGTTACGATGTGCCGGCCTTTTTAATCAAAGGACTGGCAGTAACGGAGAAACTGATAAATACAGAAACAGAAAACGTCAAATAGAAGGGAGACAAGACCATGGCAAAATTAACGGGAAAACATGCGGCAAAGATTCCGGGGAATGGAGGATATCTGGCAGAGGGACCGGACCTTCAGGAAAAACAGCCTACTCCATACCTGTATGATGGACCGACAGACACACCCCATCCTGGCAAGCACCAGAGCGGTGTGGGCGGCCCTGGAGACCGCAATAATAACGGTATAGATGACAAAGAGGAGTAGGTTGCGATATCGCAACAAAATATATGTGGTCCTGGGATGTCCCAGGACCTTTTGAATGGAGGTATAATATGACCGCATTAACAAGGAGACAGGCCGTAATCGACAAATATGCAGAGATTATAGGCCGCAATATATACAGCCAGTCGTTGAGGGACTACTGCTATAAAGCATATAAAGATGGAAATTATTACAGCGATTGCAGCAGTTCTATTTGTTATGCCTACAAAGAGGCAGGACAGGGATTTGGTATTACCAATACCGCAGGAATGTACAACTCCCCTAAACTGACCACTGTGGATGCAGGCATAGCCCAGGGAATCCCTGATATTTCCCGGATTCGGCCTGGGGACATGCTGCTTTTTGCCGGAACGGATGCAAGCCGGCCGAAACGGATTGGCCATGTTGAGATGTACTGTGGTAATGGTATTATCTGTGGCCACGGTTCCGGCAGGCCATCGTATAAGGACTTGACCGCATACTGCAGGAGCCGGTACAATTCCTGGGCCTCAGGTGGGTGGCGCAAGGGCCTGATATGTGTGCGCAGATGCATACAGGATGATATAGCGCAGGAGCCGGAGCAACCAAAGAAATCCGGCTGGGAGCAGAGGCCCGATGGGGCCTGGAGCTTTTACCTGGGCAACACCGGGAATCCAGTTAAGAATAGCTGGTACCTGGATGAGGACGGGAAGTGGTATTGGTTCGACGGTGCCGGCACTATGGTATCCAACACATGGTATCGGTATAAAGGTGACTGGTATTATCTAGGGGCGGATGGAGCTATGGTCAGGGGCCTGCAGGCCAGCGGGGGGAAGTGGTATTTCCTGGACCAGGACGGCAAACTGACCATGGAGCCGGTAACACTTACGCCAGACCAGGATGGAGCACTACAATGGCCAGCATTAGCTGACTAACATTTATCAAAACGAAAAGACATCGCTTTCTCATTTGCTGTGAGGGCGATGTCTTTAACCAAATTTGTATTTCTCCCTAGCACTGTCCGGCCGGGCGTTTCCCAGCCTATTCCCGGACCGGGTCCGGGAGGCTAAATTAGTTCCCAGCAAGCCCAGTAATCATATTCCTCGCCGTCCACTGTTATAATGTTGTTTTTGAAAAAATCTTGGAGCCATGCATCGTAGGCTTCTGGGCTGTCACACTCAAAGTTTTTCTTTTTCAGCCATTTCGTCAACGTGGAAACATTTGAAAACGATAATTCTATGCACATGCAAGTCTCTCTTTCTGCCCTCGTAACCTCCGGGGCGGGTATAATAATCGCGCTAAGATGTTAACGTAACCATGGTATCTACCTTTCCGGGACATCTGTAGGATTTAATATCTGGGTAGTCAAGATATTTTCTGTAACCAAGATTATATAGCTTCGTTTCTACCAATTCCACCTCTTTGTTTGAATCAACTTCTACAATATCAATTATGGACCCATGTATGATTTTCATATTCTTCTCAGCTTTCTCCCCTGGAAACCGCCAGGGGCCGGATGTGTCTTATTTTACGTTTTCAATAACGTATTTAGCACTGGTTAATAATTCAAATTGCTTTAAAAGGTTATTCATCCCATTGTGGTATTCCTCTATTGTCATCTTGCCCGAATGAATCATATTCTGACAAATGGAATCTGTTTTATCAATTTTTTTGTTTATAATAGATACTGCATAGGCTATCTGCTTTTCTGTTCCCTCTAAATTTAATTCACACTTAAATACTACTAATGGCCTCATTGAACTTCTCATTGTTATAGTGGTTTTCATATCGTTACCTCCTGATTTTTGTTTGCCGTTCTCTTATCTTATGATTATATTATACACTGAAATAGTGTATAAGTCAATAGCAAAATACATTTTTTTAGTGTATATTTTTGTTGCATTTATTTAAACCTATGATATAATGCAATTGTAAGGAGGTGCGAAAATGATAAAATATAAAATAGATATACTGGAAGAACTAAAGAAAAAAGGATACAGTACCTATATAATAAGAAAAAATAAATATTTGAGTGAAACTGCATTAACAAATATTCGCGCGGGAAAGCCCCTACCAATTACAGCTCTTGAATCAGTTTGTATAATGCTCAGAAAGCAGCCATCAGACATAATAGAAGTAGAAGCAACCGATGAAGAAAAAATAAAGTATTTTTATGAATAACATTGACATATGCACTAAAATAGTGTATACTAAAGATAGTTAAGGAAGCAACAAAACCTTAATGAATGGCCGGGGCAAGCCGGGGAGAGGAGGAACACATGAACGTGAACATGTCGGAAACAGCAAGATTAATCCTGGGATTAAGGAATGCGGGGTGGGATGAAAAGGATATAAATGATTTTATCTTATACATCGAAACCGGAGAGGAACAGTACAAACCACAGCAAAAAAATAAGCCTACGGAATAGGCTTAAGGGAATGAACCAGGGGAGGGCGGGCTTGCCACCGCTCCCCCGATTCAATACATAGTATAGCAAATAATTAAGGTGATTGCAATAGAGCCAAGAACGGCGGGAGGTAAACAGATGGCAGATAGATATATGCATTATGGAGTAGAGGTTATTAGGCAGTACGTAGGCAGTTTTAGGGATGAGTTAAAAAAGCAAGGGCTTGCTTATGTTGATTTAGCAATTGCTCCCGATATTGATGTGGTAGTATATAATACCATAAAAGGTAAAAGATATGCACTTATCTGTCCACAGAGCTGTCCTGATGACTATTCGGAATTAGTGTATATCACAGAACAGACACCGGATGACTGCAATTGGATGCTCCTGGCTGAGGACATAGAGGCGCAGCACAAAGGTGAGGCCCCAAAACTGCAAAAGACCCGTGTCAAAATGCTTTTGGAGGCGGCAGAAAAAGTTTATTATGCCAATCGACCGGATCCAATCAATTCGTTTAGTGCAGAGGTATCAATGTCAGGAGACGAGATGATACAAGATTTAAAAGTCATTCTGGCTGGCTGGGGCATTGACAGTATGGATTTAGTCAAGATGGATCATTCAGATGTTAATACGGCTTTTTGGAATAAATTAACTGAATAGAAAAATACATCTAAAAATGAAGCGGGTACCGGTTGAACCGGGCCCGCTTTTTTAATTATATTAGGCCAATTTTTTTCTATCGGTCGCAGCATCCATGATACACTCTAAAATTTCGTTTGCAAGTTCGGCGTTAGATTTTAAAAATATTCGGGCATTATCAGCCCCTTGCCCTAATTTGGTCTCATGATAAGAATACCATGAACCGCTTTTATCAATTATTCCAAGTTTTACCCCTATTTCAAGCAGTTCACTTTCTGTTGATATACCCTCGCCGAATAGTATATCAAATTCAGTCTCTTTAAACGGAGGCGCCACTTTGTTTTTGACAACGCGAACCTTAACATGGTTTCCAATTATTTTATCCCCTTGTTTCAAAGTCTCTTTTTTACGAATATCCAAACGAACAGAAGCATAGAATTTCAGCGCTTTACCGCCTGATGTCACTTCGTTGTTCCCACCACTAAAATTGGTGGATACTTTTTCGCGTAACTGGTTGATAAAAACAATGGTGCATCCGGATTTGTTGAGAATACCAGTCAATTTTCTAAGGGCTTGAGACATAAGCCGCGCCTGGAGCCCGACATGGGAATCTCCCATCTCTCCGTCAATCTCTGCTTTTGGAACGAGAGCTGCCACAGAGTCCACGATTATGATATCCATGGCTCCGGAACGGATTAGCCTCTCGGCAATATCCAAGGCCTGCTCGCCGTTATCCGGCTGGGAGATATACAGGTTATCAATATCCACTCCTATGTTTTTTGCATATGTAGGATCCAGGGCATGCTCCGCATCTATGAAGCCTGCAATTCCTCCTCGCTTCTGTACCTCTGCTACCATGTGCAGGGCCACCGTGGTCTTGCCTGATGACTCAGGGCCATATACTTCTACAATTCTGCCCTTGGGAATACCATTGCATCCAAGAGCAAGATTCAGACCGATGGATCCGGACGAAAAAGTTTCCACATCCATTTCCGTACAATTCCCAAGCTTTATCAAAGCCCCCCTTCCAAATTCCTTCTCAATTTTTGCAATAGCTGCCCGAATCGCTTCTGACTTTTCTGTTTGTTCTACCATGTTATGCACTCCTCTCATAAAACAGAACACACGTTCTTTTTCATATAGTAGCATAGCGGAAATCAGATTGCAATAGGGAGGGGGTTAAAAAACAGAACAAATGTTCTTTTCGGTTTAGCTTGATAAAGAATCTTCATATATATATGTAAATTGCTTTAACTAGCAACGTACTAATTAACATTCATATTTTTATATACATATTTATAGCAATTCATAACTTTATGAACGAAGTGTGAATGGGCAAAGAGGGCTTGCTCCTTTTTGCAGGCGGCAGGCAAGCAGGAGCCTTAAACGGTTGAACCGGCAGCGCGCCGAATTCTAGGGCTGATCCTGGAGATAACGCTTCTCGAACTCATTTAGAGGTATGGGAGCGGAAAAAACATATCCCTGTATCATATCGCAGCCCATGCTGCGAAGAAAATCAACCTGTTCCGTGGATTCGATGCCTTCGGCCACAGTCTTTACCTTTAAATGCCTGGACAGATCAATCAGGCATGAAATCACATCCTTTGCTTTCTGACCGGACATATTGAGGAAAAAGGAGCGGTCCAGTTTCAGCGTGTCCACATCAAACTCCTTCAGAAGTCCCAGGGAGGAAAAACCAGACCCGAAATCGTCCAGGGAGCACAGAAAACCCATGCGATGCATCTCCTGAATGGTTTCTCTGACTGTCTTAATCTGCTGGTTGTCAAAGAAAATGGACTCCGTCAGCTCGAATTCCAGGATTTTGTCAGGTATTTTAAAGCTGGATGCGATTCTCCCAAAGGTATCCAGGAAATTGGGATCCCTGAAATGCTGGCGGGACAGGTTGACAGAGACCGGTACCAACGGCAGCCCTTCCTGTCTCCAGCGGTCTATGGCGGCACATACCTCTGTGAATACATAGAGGTCCAGCCGGCATATTTTCCCATTATTCTCGAACAACGGAATGAAATCAGAGGGAAAGATGATTCCTTTTTGGGGATGGTTCCAGCGCACCAATGCCTCGGCACCTTCCAGCCGGCTGCTTCTGAGACCGATTTTAGGCTGCAGGTAAATCTGGAAATGCCGGTTTTCAATGGAGTCCTCAAAAAGCGCGTTTAACTCCTGCTCCATTTTCAGGCTTTGAATCAGGCTTTCGTCATAAAAGCAGCAGCTGTGGCGTATATCGGTCCCGCAGCTTTGCAGCGCGATCCTGGCATGGTCCTGGAGCAGGGTAATCTCCTGGTCCGGGTCATCTGCAAGACAAGCTCCCTGCTTGAAGGACAGGGACAGGGCGGGAAGATCCGTATTATAAAATGTGTTGACATCATGAATCATATCATTCAGCCGGTATTGGAGGGCATCAGGGCTGTGCTCCTTCAGACAGAGGAAGAAATGGTCTGATTCACCTCTGGCGGCAAATTCATCCTGGTCCTCATGCAGATGCTGTCTCAGCACCCTATATATATAAGAGAGAATCTGATTGCCCGTCCGGATGCCGAACTGTTCGTTGACCATCTTAAATCCCCGGACATTCAGCAGCACAATGGAATAGGTGCAGGGTGTCATGTTCTTTGACAGCTCCCTGTATCTGGCCTGGAAAGCCGCGTTGTTGAGCCCGCCTGTAAGGGGATCCCTGTATGCAATCAGCTCCAGCTGCCTTTTGTGGGCGTTATAGAACCGGAATACTGCAAATAAAAAGAGGGAGAATATAAGTATGGTGGCTCCTATGATGACGAAGGACTGAAGGATGTATTGGTTTGGCCCGCTGCTTATGATATCTGCAGGAATGATGGTAAGAAGAAACCAATCGTTTATGTTCAGGGCATTATAGGAGAGGAGCAGTTCTTCTTTGGTGACAGCAGTAAATTTCAGGACACCGCTGCGGTTTTCGTTCATATCCCGCTGCATCTTCTGTATGTCTGTAATTACCTTTTCGTTTTCCTCGCCTTTAAAGATATCCTCCAGCTGGAGAAAGGGTTTTAGGTCAGTAGGAGATATGATTACCTGCCCCTGACTGTCCACGATGCAGCTCAGCATCTGACCGCTGAAGCTTTTGGATGAAATGAGGGACTGCATGTTTTCCTTGCTGCGAACGCCCACCAGAACCCCGTCCACTCCGCTGTCCCGGTAGACAGGGACGGAATAAAAAATGCTTTTGCCTCCTATATAGCTGGCCTGTATGCTGCCCTGGAAGGAGGCCCGGACACTGGGAAGCTTAAGAAAGTCCTCCGGGGATGCAGGAGTTTCACCGTTGTCTGTATGTGAGGAAACAGAAAATCCCTCCCTGTTAAAGAAAATCAGAGGGTTAAATTCCAGAATCTGGGCTGTGCGGTTCAGAAAGCCTGACATTGTATCTGTATCCTGGTTTTGTGTAAACTGTGAAAAGCTGTCAGCGGTCATGACCAGACTGGTTATTCTGTTATTGATGGCATCCCGGATATCCCGGGACAACTGGGAGGTCACATCCGTTAAGTAGTCCTGTGTAGAGCGGTCCAACTCGATTTGAAGCTTGGCTGCATTCAGGATGGAAAGGGCAAAAACTGAGACCAGGACCAGGGACAGGAATCCTATATACCATCCGCGTCTGAATATTGGCTTCTCATAATCATCTGATATAGAATCTTTTGTTTTTTTCATTTCCAAGTTAACTCCATATTTATATCATAATTTATACCAATGTATGGCATTAATAAATTTTGATAATTTTATTTTAAGTGACTGTATATGATAAATCAACGAAATATTTGTGTACATATACATATAGTATAGAAATTAAACCGTGGTATAATACAGTTATAAGGAGCAGAAACAGACAGAACATGCCGGGTGTCCGGGAGAGGGTGCGATGGAAAGAAAAAAGACGCTGCACGATTACCTGTATGAAAATCTGAAGGAACAGATTCAGACCGGGTATTATAAATATGGAGAAGCACTGCCGTCCATGAACCAGCTGTGCGAGACCTACCATGTGGGAATCCGTACGGTTAGGGATGTGCTTTCGGATTTAAGAGATCAGGGGATGATACGGACAGAGGAACGCAGGCCCGCTGTCATAGTATACAGAAAAACAGGGGAAGGGGACCTTGTTCCAGATATACTGGCAGTGCTTCAGAGAAAGGATTCGATTCTGGCGGTATATAAGACAATGGAGCAGCTGATGCCCGGAATGTTTGCATTATCTGTCCGGGTATGCGGCGTGGAAACTGCCATGGACCATTTCAAACAGCTGAAAAAGGACAGAAGGAAGGCAGTACGTGTCAGATGGAAGTCCTCATCCAATGCGCTCTATCATCTGCTGGATGCGTCCCACAATCTGCTGTTCAGGGATATATTTACCAGTCTTGAGATTGGATCCAGGATTCCCTTTTTTCTGGAGCCGGAGTATACGCCGCCATTTTCATTCTGCTGCGGGGAATATGATGACCCCATGTGGATGGCCGAGGCAGTGTCATCCGGCGATACACGGGTAATCCGGGAACGGTTCGCCTGCATGTACCGGTCCCTGGGGCATGACATAAAGAGGTATCTGGACTGGATTGAATCCAGAATTGCGACAGGAGATATAGAGCAGAGAAACGGATATTCCTGGAATTCGGAGCAGGGCCATGACCACTTTTATATTCAGATTGCCCGGGATCTCATCGACCGGATTGGCCTGGGTATCTATAAGAATGGATCCTTTCTTCCTCCGGAGGCTGTCCTGGCGCAGGAGTACGGGGTCTCAACCGCCACCATACGAAGGTCCATATCCATGCTCAACCGCCTGGGCTTCTGCCATACGTACAATGTAAAGGGAACACAGGTGACCCTGTTCGATGACCAGGCCACGTTTCAGTCCATGAAGAACAGGATTCACAAAAAGGATACCCTTTTGTATCTCAGCGGCCTCCAGTTTATGGCCCTGGCATCCGCTCCGGCGGCCCTGCTGGCGGTGCCTTACATCGGCAGAGAGGAAATCGGCCGTATGGAGGAGGAGCTTACCAGACCTTATGCGGTGCCCCTCAGCATCCTGATGCACCACATCATTGAAAATCTTCCCCTGGAACCGTACCAGATTATATTGCGGCAGGTCAGCGGCATACTTCGCTGGGGGTATTATTATTCCTTTTACCAGGATGGAATCAGGGCAGGCAATGAGCTGAATCAAATCAGCCATGAGGCATTCCGGCGCCTGCAGGCCGGAGATACAGAAGAGTTTGCACGTCTTTTGTCCCTGTGCTACTGCCATGCGCTGGAGCTGGTGCGCGATTCCATGGTAGTCTGGGGACTTTCGGAGGCAGCGCTGTTTGTTACTCCTCAGGAGATGGATAAAGTGAAGCCGTGCTGGACAAAGCCCGCAGAATTTGCTATAGTGGATAAAGATTCTAATTGAAAAAGGAGAAAG